>JAABUK010001367.1_pt1 | contig 46693 bp, 74 predicted proteins | sample 5559141 | NCBI WGS metagenome assembly JAABUK01 (sample SAMN10711869, study PRJNA513367) | rock metagenome | isolation source: Antarctica rocks | place: Antarctica: Victoria Land, Pudding Butte nord | collected 2016-01-03 | reverse complement strand
GATCAAGACAGCAATCAGATGTAAGGCCAAGGAACTCACTCTCTGAAAGCTTTCATGTAACGTCCAGCCTGACGCATAAGCCAAACAGGTGTACGCTCAGCATCTGCAGGGGAAGATGATGTGTGATCAATACAGGCTGTTGTTGTGTGATATTCTGAGGCTCATCCTCAGACTATGTGCATTTCCTGTCAAGCTCTGAGCCTGAGTGCAGCCAACTGAATCTCACCTTCACCCCTGGCAACTCTCAGCAGCAGAGGGTCCTTGTCTGCTGCGGTGCAGATGCACCTGCGTTTGCTGGGGGGATGTGTCCGCCGCGAAGTGAGCGCCGCAAGCTGTGTACAGTGCGATTGCACTGAAGAGTGCAGCCCGTTCATCTTTTGCTAGGTGAACAGTGCGCAACAACACTTGCGCTTCTGCGAACCGGGTGCAGCCACGTGGAGCGATTGGCTTGTGCAACGATTCTGAAATTATCACGGTGCGGTACTACGCAAAATTTGCTCGGAGGTTGCGCAACTGAAGATCACTGCGCAGATTTGACTCAACCTGGTCAACGATAAGAGCTGGCTAGGGTTGCATTCAGCATCCCTGTGCTGTGCTGGGCATGCTGAGCACACATAGAAGCAAGCACAAGCGGTGAGTGAGCCTTTGCAATTTATGAAATGACAGGCCCTGCAAGCTGCTCTCTGCCAAATTGGTGGGATGTTGCAGTGCAGCAATTATGAGAGGTGCCAGATCTGTATTTCTAGAGATACAGCCCTTGCAAGGCAGACAGTGGGGTTAGCAATGGGCAGGCAGGCTGTGGCCAGGGGGGTTTAGTGATTATAGGCGATGGGCAGGCAGACAGTGGGCAGAGGGGTTTACTGGTTATAGGCGATGGGCAGGCAGACAGTGGGCAGAGGGGTTTAGTGGTTATAGGCGATGGGCAGGCAGACAGTGGGCAGAGGGATTTGGTGGTTATAGGCGATGGGCAGGCAGGCAGTGGGCAGGGCAAAGATGGTTAGTATAATTGACGTGTATGAATTGCATGCACGCATTTGTGACTTGTCCAGGTATGGGACGCGGGAAAGGCACCTGTACCCTAGCGACAGACAAGCGGTCAGCTTGATACGGACCGAGGCCTGTACGTCTCTGTAGATCGAAGGGCTCTTACAGCCCGTGTCAACTCGAGAAGCGTACTGCTTTGGCGGTGTAAAAGGGCATACCGCTATGATCACCATATTGATCTTGCAAGGAAACAGTGCCGTGCACCAATCAAGAGTCCAGTCCTAATTTGAAAGCTAAGTCTTTCCAGACTGTGTAGCAGCCGCGCAGCCATTGTGGTAGGCTGTGCTGGGGTTTCCACATGCTTTACAGCATTTGCGCAGTGGGTACAAGAGTTGCAAGTCGGTCTTAGCTAAATTCCTATAAGAGATTGAATGACTGCATGACGTCTACAACAATCCACATGAGCATCAGTATCTTGTGTGCTGATGCACCAAGCCGGCAAGGACGCATACCCCCTTTTTGCAACACAGAGTTTCAAATAGCTCGGCTGCTCGTGTGGGGGGCCCAAGCCTGTATGCTGCCACTTAGGAGCCATCAAGTTCTATTGCAACCCTTTTTCATCATCAACAAAGTCAACTGCAGACACTGTTGCCACACATACCTGACACTTGATTTGTGCCAGGCCATGCAGAAGCCGTACAAGTCTTCTTGAAAGCAGTACTGCAAAATGACAAAGAGTTACAGCATGTACAAATACCAGAAAGCCCCAAAAGGAGCACACCTGGCTGCAGGTCTCTCTGCAACGCAGTGCTTTGAAAGCACATACAAACTGTGCCAGTGCGCTGTGTTGCTTTGTACATGTCATCTTGTCTGTTGAGCAGGATTGCACACATACAGAGTTGTGCATCAAGATGCTCATATATGTTGGCTAATTAGCTACCTACAGGTGCCACTGATCCTGATACCAGTTCCCTGCCACACAGGAAGCCCTGCTTTACAGCGCCCAACTGCTGTACTAGTGTACAGTATACAACTTCTGTTGAAGATGCATGTCAATTTGAAGTGGCCTGTTAAGCATCAATGGTTGACAATGACTCCGTTGCAAGAATTGTTTCCAGGCTATATCCACCAGCATTGTTTGCTGCACAGGCATGAAATGGCGAGGCTCCAAACAAAGATCGTGCTTGCTGCTGTGGGAATCCGACTGCAAATCACTGTACATCCTGTACTAGCCTGCAGCTGCACTGATCAGCCTGTCTGGTGTAGTAGATCTAGATATTGCCTTGCACCCATTGTTATCCTATTATCCTCTTCTTTGTACAAGGAATTGGCACACGTTTGTGGTTGCTGGAAGGACCTGTCAAGACCTGAGGTTGTGCAGACAACAAGTCTTGCCTCTGCCAGCAACTTTGATATGATAAGCTGGATGTCGATAGCCACGTGCATAGCCAATGATCAGAGTCGGCACAGCAGGGCCCGTGGGTCCAAACTCATTCTACATTTTCCGGTGAGAAGTTTTACTAGACAATCACCCCAAGGTCTGTATAACAGGACAACATAACGGGATCGCAAATTTGTGCAATCAGCCTTCCTGGTCATTCGATGATTGGGCGTCATGTAGCACCGGTTCACAGTAGCATCTGCTTTTGCATCAAGCATTACCAGGTGACAAGTGTAGGATTACTAACCCGTGCCGCTTCATATTAACTGACTGTCAGAGAGAGAACTTCTGCCAAGACTTTGCGTATGCGCTTGACAGGCATGTGCGCCGTGATGCAGGACCCGATTGCTGCTGCTTTGAATGGGCACATATTGGTGAATCGGTCACCTTTGAGCTCATACTGTCACGCCCACTTACGAGTGATCACCTAAGATTAGCTTGCGTCAGTCGGTAGCCCGGTTCTGGTGACAGTGCTCATCAAGACTAGTAGCAAGTGTTGCAACATGGAGTTACAAAACAGCCACAGCAGCGCTTCGAGCTCTGGGCTGTTGCAGCTCTCTAGCAAGCTTGGTAAATTTCCACTTGTGATCAGCTTGGATGCGCAACATTTGTCATGCTACAGTCACCATTTTGACTGCCAGATATTTGCATGTAGACCACCCTCTTCCAGAAGTTCGCCACAGGTCTCTGCAGAACCTGTTTTTCAAAGTGACTCATGGCCTGAGCAAGCAAGCAGCAGAGGTCAGTTTGTTCATTGAGCAGCAGTTTGGCACAGTCTATGGCCAACAGCTCACCTTGTATGTGCTGCTCAGGATGAACCATTCCTGCAAAACCTGCTGACATGGTTCAGACATGACAATGGTGATGCATGTGACTGTGCCATGCTGGACTTGCTGCGCAAGCTTGCACAGCAGCAAGGAGTTTCCAGCAAGCTGTGTAGCTTAGGGGTCATTGCCATTCTGCGCTCTCTGCAAGAGAATGGCAGCCCCAACGTGCAACGCAGTGCTGACAGAACGCTGACAGCTGTCATACAATCTGACGTCACGCCTGTGCTTCAGCCACTCAGCCCAAACAGTGTTTCTGCACAGCATCCTAGAAGCACATGCCAATCCAACTCACCTTCTGTGTCTCAACTTCAGCATCAGCACAGACATTTTGAAAGAGTTGGTGAAATGCATGGCAGGCTGTCAGGCTGCAGTACACGAAGTCACAAACACATTGCCAGCAGTGCAGTCAACTCTGCTGCATCACAAGCTTTTGGGAGCCAGCAAGGTAAGACATACAAAGTGTGCAACATAATCTCAGACCTGTATTCTCTCCTGCGCAGCACAGCAGAGTCAGACTCGCTGCTCTTTGTGCACAGAAGTGCCATCTTACACCCACGAGCAGCGTCTGTCACCAGACACAGCCAGTAGCCACATGGCACCCATTGACGAGTCAGCAGCTGGTGTGAGGTGCCGAGCCGAGTGGCGGCAGCAGAGTCAAGCACCTGCACAGCCAAGTCTCACAGAATGTGGATGGACTCTCAGGGCCATCTCTATAGGCAAGCCTGTGACAGCAGAAGTTTGGTTATATGCAAACGCCATGTCACGAAAGATGCCAGTACGGCACTATGACATGTTGAAGCTAGCAAGCACTTTGCACCAATGCCACCACACAGCTTCATGACAGCCTTATTCTGGTGCTACCCTTCAAAGAATTGCAGTCAAGTGTGAATACAATGCTATGACCATGGTCACTGTGACACCAGAGGGCCGGTGACCAAAGATTATGGTGCATCTGGTCCTTAGTTTGCCCTCCAACAACAGCTCAGAACCACCTCTGATTCCAACTGAAAAGCAATACCTGCCTTTTGAGGTGCTATATGAATAAACATTTCATGCTGCAGGTGCTGCTGATGACCAGCACATCTTTGACCTGAATGTCAGGCTGCAGTATAGTGATGACACAGCTGTCCTTCTGCAGGCTCTACAGGTAACCACAGCTTGCATGCCCAGCATGCTTCCTTCTAGCCTGTGCATGCTAGGCCCATGAGTTCCAGCGCGCATCCACAGATCCATTCAGCCTTGTGCAACCTTGCACCAGAAGGATTACACTCGTCCACAGCTTGTTTTGACCACATGCACAGCCGTAGTTTTCATGCAAGTTGCTCTCCTGCAGGAACTGAGATCTGTGACAGCAGCAGACATGCCACCAGAAGCCGTACTGCAGAGACCCAGTGTGTTGCAGCATGTGCTGGCTCTGCTTCAGCCTGCTGACAAGGGAAGCAGCCTGCCCAAAGCGGCGCTGCAGTTCCTGCTTTGCTTTGTACGCCGCATCAAGTGGGCTTTGGGCATGGCTGCAGATCCTGATCTGCTGCCCTCCAGCACAGGTCAGCAAGAGCGCATCTCCAGCACATGTTGGCATCTGCCTGCTGATTGTGACTCAATTTTGCTCCATGTTTGTACAATTGATGCGCACCATGGCCGCAAAACTAAGTGGAATACAAGCTGTTTGGCAAGCTGGCTGCAAAATCTGTGTTCAATGTGGAAAATGAGCTCTCAGTCAGAGATGCTCTTGAGAGCAGAGACAGGGGATGTGCCAGGCTGTTGCTACACAGCAGCGCAGGGTCAGCCCATTGATGCCATGCTTGCAACCCTAATCATGCAATTTTGATGACACTATCACCACCTTAACAATGTCCCAGCACATAACACAATGTATCCCGCCTTTGCAGTGCCTAAAGTACAACACATCATTTACATCATGCTGTGGCTTAGCATATTCTTGCCCAATCTTGTGATCCCATGAACACAATGCCCCTTGCCACTGCAGGAGGCCAGCCTCCGATGCATAGCATTTCTAATATTGCAGAGGAGGCACTGCATTGGAGCTACCCCCCTCCTCAGTCAGCAGCCAAGCCCCCCAATGGCTCACTCCCCTCCTCAGCTGTGGCCAGAGCATTGGCTGATGTCACTGCTGTGGAGGACGATGCAGTGGACATCCTGCCACCAGCTCACAGCATTGCTGTTCATGCACTCAAGCTTCTGCAGAACCCGCTGTAAGGACCTATAATTTTGTCACACAACATTGCACGCAGCTTGTCAATCCAACTGCATGGTCTAGCATAAGAGGATCGCCTCTTTGTCTTTGCCTTGATCTCAGAACGTCTTGGTTCTGATGCATTGCAGGAAAACATTTGACAGTCAGAAAGAGTGATATGGAGCCTACATTCAGGAAGGGGTACTGTGCATTGACAAGCTTTGAAGCACTTGACTTTGTCCTGGCTTCATCATGCTATCTTGCTAACAATCTGGCCAAGGCCCACATAAGCAGTGTAGCCAAAACAGCTCTGGGGCGCTCACCACCCTTTGACAGCACTGAGCATCTGCTGGTGCAATGCAGGCATCACGCTCAAGTCTTGCTCCTGATGCATGAGCTGACACCGCTGCTGCTGCCACCAGCTCCAGAAGTCTTACAGCCTGCAGGCTTGCAGTGCTTCAAGCAGTACTTTGACATCACTTCTGAAGCACTCAAAGCGCTTCAGACTGAGGCTGTCACAGCACAGGCAAAAGAACCGGGAGGATCTGTGAAAGCTGGTGCAAATTGCTTTGACTGGACAGCGTTAGACGCTGCATCTGCTGGAGTTCTGACACTTGCTGGCAGGCTGTGTCAACAAGTGGCCCCAGACGTTTCCTCTCAGGCAAGAATTTGCACAAAACCTGAAGGAATGAGTGAACATCATGACATCTGAGACCAATGCGTCAGTGCTCTGTTCAATGCTGATGCAAACATTGAAACAACAGCTGACAGTGTTGTTGAACCAGACGGACCATCTGGTTCAATCTGGTGTACCAGAGAACCGTTCCTGTTTGGTATGGTTCATCATCAAAGCTCAATGCAAGTTGTGGTCCTGCCTGCATGCCTGACAAGCACCACCATGGTCCCTGCAGGTGTTGCCAGCCTATCTTGCTAACAGCATAGGGGCACTGGCATGTGACCCATTTGCCTCAGCGTGCATGCCTGCCTTGATGCCAGCCCTGCTGCCCTACCTGCACCACCTCGACCCAGCCTCAGCGCACCTGCTGCACCATGTTGCTACTGCTGCACAACAGGCAAAGCAGCTTGCAGCTGTTCTTCATACGTCCAGCCAGGTACAGACTGCCACATTCCAAGTATTGCATTCTCTGGCTTTGCTGGTCAGATTTATTGTAGCAGGGTACCTTGCTGGTTTAAGCCGAAAGTGTGAAGTCTTTGTTGGCGTGTTTGCTGCTTGGGCATGCTGGGCTGTGCTTGACGGCTGTGCAACAGAGTGAAGCAGCTGCAGTGCACCATCATAGCCAATCACCCTGGGCAGCCCGGTATAATACTTGGCTTCTCATTAATTTGACGCCAAAAGGCGTAGTCTTTTCTTCTTTCCTTTCCTTTCCTTTCCTTTCCTTTCCTTTCCTTTCCTTTCATTTCACAGGCAAGCCCATCAACAGTGGTCTCTCCTGCAGGTCAAGGCAGGCGGCGTTGATGCTGCCTCGTGGCTGCATGACGCCATGTTGGCATTGCCAGCCCTGCACCACCTGGCAGAGCCCAGCTCACAGCAAGCTGTTGCCACGCTGCTGGACGCACTCCTAGAGGCGCCTGCACTATGCAGTCCACTCTCAGGCTCCTTTGCCAAAACAGCACACTTCATGAACAGCTTGCTAACTAGCCATCTGCCACATGTGCAACATGCAGCCTACAAGGCCTTGGTAGGGGCTGCATGCGTCGGCCCTGCTGCCCTACGTGTCCAGACACATGGCCTGCTGAGTCATAGCACTGTCCTGGATACGTTGATGACGCAAGGGCTGGCAGAAGCAGACAGCAAGCTGTTTGCTGCACAGCTGGTGCAAGCTGTAGCTGTCAATGGGGATGGTGATGAAGGCCAATCACGCTTGATGTCATGGATGGTGTGGCTTGCCTGCTATGAGCATGATCATGTGATTGGTGGTACCATTGCTGGTGTCGTTAACTACATGCAGAACTGGAGGTATACACCCCACTCATCACGATCTCTGTTGAACAGTGGGCCTTAGAGTGAGCAAGACTTGCCTACGACAATGCCTATGCCACATGCGCATCAGCTTGATCCACATCATCTGCATGTTGGCCTCTGCCATCTCTGCCAAGTGAGCTTCTAGTCAATAGACTACTTGCACACCACGTGGGCTTATGCACAGTCCAAACCCTATATGACAAAGCAAGCTTGACACCCTGCGTGTACAGGGCATCTCAGCAGAGCTTCTCACAATGGGAGCAAGCACAGCCTCATCTGATCAGCCTCTTCAGACAGCAGCCGTCTGCCAGGCAGGCCGCTTCAAAACAACTGGCAGCTCAGCTAGGTCTGACTGAGGCCCTGCGGCAGCTGTCTCACAAGGCAGGCAATGCACAGGTGGCTCAGGACCCCTTCGCCAAGCTGCTTGATGGAGGGGTGACAGCTCAGGTCACTGCAGCATGCGCAAGCAGGATCTCCGCCTCATTCAGGTCAGTGCTGGCTGCCAAGTGCTGCTCACATCAACAATACCCTTGTCTGTGGCTTTGCATTTCAAGGCTTAGAAGAGTTCAATGAAGCTTTGCAGATGTTGACGCTCAACAAGCTTCTGGCACTGCCTCGTTGACAACACCTGGTTCCAGACCATGTGATGACTTGACGTGCCTGTTGTTCTGTGGTGCAGCGCAAGGGATGTGCAGCAGCTAAAGAGCATCCTATGCATGCCCTCCCTCAACCCAGACATCCGCCGGGCTGCAGCCGACCAGCTGCTCTCTCTTGCTCCAGACCCACGCTTTACTCAGTCTCTCTCAGACACGACCGTGCTTCACACGCTTCTGGGTGAACTCACCACCACAGACAATGGCATTGGCTACTTTGAGGAGTTTGCTGAAGCCACAGAGCCAACTGATACGGAGGGAGGTCAGCAGCTGCAGCAGGGCCTTCCAGGATGTGCCAATGCGCAACTGCCAATCTCTTGCTTGCACCTGCTGGTGGCTCTTGTGCAGCACTGCTCAGAAGCAAAGGCTTTGCTGCTGCAAGGCGCTGACAGGTCCGCAAACAGACTGGACTGAAACCTTTTTGTAAGCTTGGATACACAGCACATCTCGGTATCAGCGCAGCACATCATCGGCCCTTGAACTTACAGGTTTTGGGCATCAGCTGCTTTAGGCCATCCTGCTCGCACAAGCATCACTGTCGTCATGCATCACCAGGTGACTGTAAGATGCATGACTGTGACATGAGGTGTGAGTGTTCCTATATTGTCACAGTGTGCAGATTAGACAGCCACCCACAATGACCTCTCACATCCATGCAAGCTGTTGCTTTCTGTGTGCTCCTACCAGGTCTTGGCGACCGCACTGCCTTTCAGGCAGCCAGCAAAAGCACAGCATTGTTCAAGGCAATGTTACTGGTGCATGCAGGCTGCTTGCTCCCTTGCTGCCGCTCATCTTCAGCCCTCTGACCACCATCCGCCGGGGAATGGCAAGCCTGCTGACACACCTCATCTTTGCATCTGCTCATACAGCTCAGCAAGCCAGCGGGGGATCACACACAGACAAGGACAGTGGGGCCCTCACACTGCTCTTACCTAGATGCTTCCTGCACCACTTCAGCTTCCCCTGCAAAACAGTGCCCACTCAGCTCAGGGCCTGTGCTGTTGGGGACAAGGATGCTAGCCATTGTGCACAGGTACTGTTGACAGGCTGCTGACTGCGGCATTGCAAAAAGGATTGCCGTGCCAGCATTTTGTACCGCCACGCATGACTTGCCTTTTTCATCACAGTCCGCAGATGTGCACTGCATTTAATGCAATGTATTAACTATGTCCTATGCGCATGATTGTGTTCTTGAGTGTCGTGATATAGTATTGTCAGTGCTCTTTTGGCTCGCCCTTACTGCATTCCAAACACCAAGATTGCTCCCAAAAGCATCACTACAGCACAGTGCTGACATCAGACATTCCATGCAGGTGATGAAGGCTTTGCAACAGCAGCAGATGCTGCAAGCAGCAGGCGGGATTGCGGGCCTGGTCGCCCTGCTGCAAACCAGTCCAGGTGACACCAGCACACAACAGACCACTACAATCGTTTGACACCCTCGAAGATACCATACTGGGCTTGAGGCCACACATCCAGACACAGGCAGCTAAGCTGTGCACATTGCCAGACCAAGCTGCTGCTGTGCACACACGGCATGATCTGACTGTGCAGGATCTGCTGGAACATGTACACCGCTGAGCATGGCTAGCATGCAGACTTGCCAAGTCAACCTGTTGAATGCATAAAGGGAGAGCGCTGTCAACACACACAGGCCTTTAGCTACCTGTTTTTGAAACCGTCTGGTGCACAATCTGCAGAGCTGAAAGCTTCCATCTCTTTTTGTGGATCCTGCATGTTTGTTTTTGTTTGTGAAATGCATTGTCCTGACTCTGGTTTTCATGTGCAGGGACCAACGCTTTGCTGGCAGATACCATGGCATCATACGCTGCAATGGTGTGTCGCACTCTCCCAGCAGTCGTGGTGCCTGCTGCCCTGAAGAAGGTCAAAGAGGCACAGAGCCATGAAGAGTGTCTGCAAGCTCTGCAGCATCTGCACATGCTGTGCTCCAGGCACATTGTAAGCTGCTGCTAATGTGTGTTTACATGCACACGACAAGACTGCAGTGCAACATTCGTGACGTCAACCGTCTGAGCACAGTGTTGAAGCATGGTGATTTGGTGTTCATTGCATGCACGCAAGTGCCTCAAGCGCTAAGTTTGCACCCGTGGCAATAGCACTGTGCATGCTTCAAGAGAACAGCTCACGTTTGTCATGCTTTATTTCAGTACACGCCCTTGTTCACAATACTCAGCAATGCCCTTAGAGTTACTTTGGCGCTTGCATGCAGGTAGCAGTTGCAGTTGCTGCAGCAAACTGGGCACCAGCTCTTCAGCACCTGCTATCCCAGGCCCCAGTCACTGCAGAAGACAAGCAACTCTGGCTGCACCTGCTGCCACTGGTGGACACTCTGCTGGGCAGCCACGCAGTCCAGCCCTCTGCCTTGCACCTCTTGGCTTTATGCATGCGCCAGGCAGCATTGCCTGTGCTGGGCAGCACACAGGCCGTCAAGGGGTCTCCCAGCCTGCCCTTGGCCCTCACCAACCATGATGATGCAGCCTTCATGTTCAGTGAAGCTCAGCAGCAGATCACAGACATTGAGGTGACACAGGTAAGCTGGCTGTGCTGCCATGGTGCCAGCATGCTGCTGTCCAAAAGCACATGCATGTATGCCATAGCATATTGGTTCGATCTGCAGGCAAACGACCTTGCTAGGTGAGACACAATCTGCAACACTGCTATGGCATGAGGATACCCTAGAGGCAGCATTGCATGCAGATAGCATGTGGCATGTGACGTTGTCCCATCAGGCAGGGCCTTGCAACAAATCCTCTGCCTCTCAACAACGACTTTGCCTTGTCATGGACACTGTGTAATCTGCAGGTGACATTGGCCACTCTGACTAGCCTGCTTCAGGAAGCCCAGCTGTCAGGCAAGTCAACCAGCTGCAGCGACATCCTACATGCTGTAGACGCCCCAGCCCTCATCACACTGCTCTGCTCAGCCACAATCACCAATACTGAGGCAGCTTACAGCAGCCGGACAGCAGCGCTTCACCTATTGACACAGCTGAGTGCCTGTATCAGACTCACATGGGACTCCACTCCTAGTGCAACGCCAGGCAGTGAGTGGGACAGCGCAGCGGTGGGTGCTATTGGGGGTATTGTGAGACATGTGTGCATGCCTAATCATGACACCAGGCTGGGAGGCTTCAAGGGCAAGCAGCTGCTGCGGCAGGCACTGGCTTGTCTCAAGGAGGTGGTTGGCGCTGTGCCTGTGGAGCTTTGGTCTGAGGCATGGCAGCAGGTGTGCTGCTGTGTCTATGTCTGTGATGACCTCTGACCATACATCAACACGACAATAAGTCTGTGGTGGCAGTCATTGTCCAAATCTGTACATCTCGCTGCACGACTGGCTCACCCACCATCACTGAGTCTGCAAAGCAGCTTTGGTGCTGTGCAATCAGACAGCAACTGCTCACGCTTCTCATGATGTGCTCACATGATCACAGCACAGTTTTGAGAGACTGCACTGGCTCGTCAAACAAAGCAGTTTCGGGAGTTGGTCATCAGATGCATATCACTAAGTTGAGAGAAGCAGAGCAGCACAGCAGATGCTGACCCCATCAGACAGATGTCTATGTCTTCTTGCTGTCCAAAACCAAAAGCACTACTCAGCTGGGGCGCTTTCAGCTCATTTGTGGCCTGGGCATCAGTGCTGACTGGTGGATGGCTATTCAGGAGGGGGGCACCTTCTGGTTGACTCGGCTGTCCAGGGACCGGGAGGCGTCAGTACGTGTTGCAGCGCTGGGCTTGTTGGCTCACCTGGCATCATCCAGAGCGCCTGCAACCCGCCGTATGCTGCTCCAAGGCTGGCCAGAAGCTGGCACTGCACTGCTCAAGGTCTGATCTGCCATGCGCTTGCCTGCCCATCTGCATCGCTGCCCAAATTAGGCTGCAGGTGTAACTTTGTGTATGGCGCTTCCCAGTTGTGTAGGACGTTACAAAGCTGCAGATTGTAGTGCTATGCTGATACAGCAGTCCTTGAGAGGTTCCAATGCATATCTTGTTTTCCTTCAAGTCTTGCCACAGAAGGTACAGTCACAGGTACCCATGGCTGGTCACAGTATAAGCTCCTAGCCTGGCTGCCCGTGGTATGTCACTACATGATCAGCGCAAGCATGATATGGCAGACTGTTCGACCAGCACAACATGGTAGCAAACAGCCTGTGACAGGATCACTTGCTGGTGCATAGACTGAAGCCATAGACTGATGGGTGGTGATATTCTTGTGTCGTCCATCACAGGTGGCGCTGCAGAAAGAGGAGCCCTTGGCTGTGCGGGCCGCGGCATTACGCTTCCTGGCGGTCGCCATGACAATCTCATCCTCTGAAGCGGCTCACGAGGCACAACAGATCACACATCCCAGCCATCAGTATCCCGGGGGTACAGACCATCCCCAGCTTTACAGCGACCCTGCTAGTCCAGACAGAAGCAGCTTACTTGCTTCAGCAACAGCCTCGCCACATGTACAGAGGCCTGCCATGACAACAGAGGCAGCCAGATCTGGGCTAGCACTTGTGCCAGCAGCTCATGATGGCTTGGTGCAGTCCAGAGGGTACCCTAGCCTGCAGGCAGTCCCCGTGCAGTCCAGAGGGTACCCTAGCCTGCAGGCAGTCCCCGTGCAGAACCAAGACTTTGCCGGCCCCCTGTTTCTGCAGTCAGACTTTGCTGCACGTCAGTACACGCAGGGCATCTGGGACTTTGGAGCGGAGCAGCTGCTGCTGCAGGGCTGCTTCTGGGAACAGCTGCCTGAGCTGCTGCAGGTGGGCACCTCTTGCTCATGCTAGATTGGTGCAAATAATCACTAATCATTTTTGTGACACAATAACTGCTGTCTCAAGTATTGTTGCATTGGGTGTCGCAATCAGCAGACTGGCGCCACTCTGAACAGTGCATGCTGTGCATGCTGCCTTGTAGAGCTTGCCGCTTGAAAGCACTGAAGGTTGTGCACAAGCATTCAAAGACGGGCTGTTCTGAAGTATGAAGTTGCAGGGTCGTTATGGCATGTCATGACGCAGGGTCCTGATGTGACGCCCAGCTACATGACGGCTCTCACAGCTGTCCTGCTGCAAGCTGCAATAGCTGATCCAGATCTGGTGCAAGCACACCTGGCTGATCAGCACTGCTGGCCGGCCTTGTTGGCCATCTGCAACCCTGAGCCGACAGCCTCAGCCTTGCAGCATGCAAACCGCCTCGCACAGCTTGCTGGCACTCATCATAACTCTCTATCTCACCTTCACTGCTCTGGCACAGCCTCACACCAGCACCTGCCATCATCACACACTTCTGCTGATCTCTCACTGGAGGCAGTCTCTGCTGATGTTGCTGATTGTACAGAGGTTTTCAGAAGCAGTGCCAAGCATCAAGAGCTCACACCGGGCAGGAGCAGCAGACACAGGTCTACTATGGCAATGGACCCGGTGGAAGGAGACTTGTCACATGCACAGCATGCTGCTTCCACAGCTGGGGCAGCAAGCCATGTGGCTCAGATGATCACTGCCATGGTGCAGAGCCAGGCGGTACAGAGTGACACACCACCTGGCTATGCCGGCCTTGATGCTCTAGAGGCTCTCTTGCACTGCTACAGTGAGCATGCTCAGGCAGCGTCCAGTCAACTGCCTGAACCAGTGTGGCCAGTGCAGAGTGCCCAGCAGAAGCAGCAGCAGGCCATGCTGCAGCATGTTGCACATGCAGGTCAGCATTTCAACTCTTGGTCTGCTGATGGTGGTGGTCACAGAATGGCAACTCGTTTGTAGCATTTTGATAGAGCAATGTTGGTCATTATGGCATGAACAGCTGAGCAAGCAGGCTGCACATCCACTCCTACTGAACATAGAAAGATGCACAATGATTGAAAACCGGTTCAATTATGACAGTCTTGCAGCAACATTTCCTGGACTTGAGGGATTTATGGCAAAGTCATCGCTGTTTACACCAGACGAGGAATGGCTGGGTGGTGCAGGTGCTGCTGTGCTGGCAGGAGGCCATGCGAGTTGCAGCCAGCTGAGCAGCATCTTGCCTAGGTTGCCAAATGCGTTCTGCTTGGCAGCAGCAGCGCTGCATGCTCCTGCCTCTGCAGCGCCCCTGCCTACAAAGCTGGCCAGCTGCAAGCTCTTAGCATTGCTCATGCCCACTCAAGAGATTGCAGACGTTGTCCTGAGCCAGCCATCAGGTATCTCTTTGCTCCAAGGACAAGGACCTGATGCGCAACAGCGAGTGATTGTTGTTAGTGCTGAAATGTAGGGACTGGGTTATGTTTTGAGACAGAAGCAGAAAGCAGTTGACATTACTTGTGGATGCACAAGTATTAAGCAACATTAGATCAAGATGCATGCGTGATTGCATATCTGCTATGTGAATACAGAATGGTACGCCAAGATACATCCAGACTTGCTTGCGGTTTGTCATTCACAGTCACTACTGCTTTTGAGTGAAATGGCACCTGCTGCTCCATCCTTATTTTTTCCATCAAGTTTTGCAGCACTGATACACATCTCCATGGTGAAAATAACTATAGACTGACATGTTGAGTTGCACTCAGGTGATGCATCACAGAAGGGAACAGAAGAGAGTGTGGGCGGCTGCCTGTGTTCTGGTCTAGCCGCCACCTACCTAGAGCTGTGCACTGATGGGCAGCTGATCCTAGATGATGCCATTGCAGACAGAGCCTGTGCAGCTGCAGCTCTGCGCTGCCTGCTGGCTTTCAGTCAAGATGCCAAGGTGTCTAACCCCATGCCTTCACTTTGGAGGCAAAAGCAATTTATGAGTCCATCTACAACTGTATCATACAAAGTCAATCTCACACACGTGTGTACACTCACTGAGAGCACGATTAGCCCTTCTGTGTTAATACTTGTGCCATGGATGTATGTCTTAGTCTTAGTAAGTTATCTTTGCAGTGGAGAAGGTCTACCTACTCTTGGCATCTTTGAGCCTCACCAACCATTGCCTTGACGGCTGACTGTGTCATTTGGCTGATCATACAGGCACAGGCAATCAGCATTGGTCTGCATCAGCTCCTACTCAACTGCGTGGCAGACACCCATGCTCTGTTAGCCCTGAAAGCCTTCCAGCCCTCTCCCCAACAGACCTCAGCTGCCATAGTGCCAACACCACCCAGCGACTTCATGCAAGCCAAGGCAGCAGCCAGGTTGCCCAGTCATGGTAAGGGGGCCAGGTTCCGGCAGAAGGGTACAAAGGAGCTGCACAGAGGCAAAGCTGATGGTGGCACAGCAGAGGCACCCAGCAAGGCCCTTCAGCCTGGCACTGGTGAGCTGCAGCCTGCCTCATGCTCTGTGGGTGTCTGAAGGTGTGTGTTGCACCAGTGTGGACCTTCACCACCAGTCTGTAACCGCGCAAGCCTGATGGACAGTGCTGTTGGCATCCCATGTAGTAACACCAAAGAAGAAAAGAAAATTTTGTATCTTTTGGCGTCAATTCAATGAAAAGCCAAGTAGTAGTACGGCTGTTTGATCAATAACAAAAAGATGCCAAAAGTGATACAGGCTGCCTTGCACACAGTGTCTTGTTCATAGCTTGCAGCGTAGTCCAGCCTGCCTTGGGTGTATCAAGACATGATGCTACTGTCTTGCTGCGTCATCACCGATTGCATAGTTGCTGTTGCAGTTCAGAGCTGTAGCTCTACTGTAGGCAGAACTTGCTTGCTCTTATCACAGCACCATCCTCGCTTCTTTACTGTTGTTGTTGTATCATGATTTGATAGTGCTAGCGCAGGTTCACCAGAGCTGTTGTCAGCAGACTCAGAGAGCAGCCTTGGAGTGCACAGTACCTCAGTGGTGCAGCCAAACACTGAGGCTACCGCCACAAGACAGCAGCTTTTGATGGCATTGTCATTGCTGAAGCACCTGGCGCACAACAGCCCTGCTGCATGCGAAGCCATTGTGGCTGCTGGGGTGATGGACACTGTCAGAAGGTAATCAGCTCTGCTGCTACCGGAGTCCCTGAATATGTGAACATTCTCTCTGGACCCTCGTAAATTCCTGTTCATATGTTGTAGATAATGGGTGAAAAGCCATCGTGTGGCATCTAAATGTGGGGTTGTAGCTCAGTGGTAGAGCGTCTGGTTCGCAATCAGAAGGTCGCGGGTTCAAGCCCCGTCAGCTCCAGAGTCGCTTTTTGGTATCGCCACCTGCTCTTGTCTCACTGGCCGTGCACAAAGCGTGACACATGCAGGACGTGGAAGATGGCCCTGGGGCATGATGGCTTGCTGCATGAGGTGCTGGGCCTGCTGGCCAACCTCTTCTCTGGCTGCCCTTCAGCTCAAAAGGCCTTTGCCGGCGGCGGCAACCCCTCGCTTCTGCAGCGCACTCTCATCCTTGTGAACAAGCCAAATCTGGACCTGCCCACACTGGAGGTACATGCTGGGTTATGCAGCTTCTCACACTCTGTCTGAGACAAGGATATCAATTTATGTTTCCTGCATTCTTCATTGTGGTCAGCAGACCATGATTAGGAAGTCTAAGAAGTACAGGAAATACAAGACATCACATTCACTGCTGTTCTGTGTCTTGCTGCGCATGCTTCAAGCCTGGGGTGTCAGACGCATGACACTGTCCGAATCTGCTGCCGTGTATGCATGACAAGATGCAAAGCCAGCAGTACAAGGACTAGTTGAAAACGTGAAAGGTAATGATCTTGCAAATGTTAACATAAACGCCATGTACAAGCAGCAAGGAGGTGGCACTGGCAGACCAGGTGACATGGGACTTGCACAAGCTCAACTTGGTGAGCCTTCAACACTGCTGCTATGTAAAGCTGAGCAGCTTCATTGCTGTGCAGTTGGGAGTGACAACAGTAGCAAACCTGGCAGGCAGTGCAGAAGGTTGCCTGCTGCTGCTAAGAAGCCCCCTGCTGGCCAAGACAGAGCAGCAGCTGCATCACCTGCTGCAGCGGCGTGATGGCCCCAGAGTTGCCGCTTTCCTGGAGCCTCTCATCAACCTAGCAGCCCATGCTGAGGGCCAGAAGCAGATTCTCAGGTGTACAAGCGCTCCAGGTGAGGGAACATCAGCACCTGCATCAGGCTTTGTCACTGGTGCTCCAAGCCACCACTTGACAGACTCTGTGTCAAACGCTGACTGGGGCTATTAGCTGATGCTGTTTCAGCCCACCACTTTGTGTATGCTAGCTAACTCGATTACAGTCTCACAACTGCATGACAATGGCTGCTCACTCTGTGTTGCCAGTTGCCACATAGCTTGCTGGCCCTCAAGCTCATTGCTGCCACATGCCTGTGCAGCACCTTATGCATGGCACCAAAATCAAGCATACCAAGATTGGTAACAAGGTACAAGTAGCGTAAGCAGACTCACTACATCCATATACAAGCTGCACTGTAGCGCACTTCAAACATCTGCTTGCACACTGTCCCGTAACCCTGAGTCCAGTCCGTAATCATCATAATGATCAACCAAGTGCGCTCTGATCTACATTTCTGCAGTCCCAGCAGAAGAACAGGCAATCAGCAATGACATTTGTCTGGTATGCAGGGCTGTTGGACCTTGCCCTGACCGCAGCACAGTTGCATCATGCAGCAGCGTCTGCAAAGGCCCTGTTCCTGCTGCGCAATCTGGCTCTGGCTGCTGAGAACAAGGTGCACTTTGTGACCAACCCACGAGCCTTGCCAGTCCTGCTGGCTGCTGCTGCCAGGGCAGGGCACAATGCAGAGGCTGGGGTTTATGCTGCATCTGCCTTATGGGCTCTGATGCATCAGGGAGAGAAGGCAAGCCCCTTGCCCCCTGTCTGCACGCTGCCTATCAATCAATCAACTGAATCTATGCTTCTGTCATGGACTGTCACAAGCTTGCTGGCTCAGCCTGAAATTTGTTCATTTTGTTGGGGTCTTCATGCACTAAGAGTGTGATTGCAAACCTGATGAGATGCATGAGACCTGGCTGCATGTTCAGACCTGAAAGTCTGTCCATTCACATGGTGCTGAGGTGCTTGCAACATCAGAGGTGCAGTCAGGACAGTGATGACTTTGACAGCATTTTATCACTAGTGTGATGTTTGGGTGTTGTGATGCAGGTCAAAGCCAGCCTGCGCAGTCTGCCGCATGCTCAAGCTCAGCTGCAAGAAGCTGAAGCAGCTTGTTTTGGATCCCAACGCATGCAAATGCAACAGAAGGCAGATATTGTGGACGCAGCTGGCGACAGACACAACACACAGGCGTTACAGGCGCTGCAAATGCTGCTATTGTTACTTGAGTCCCCTAAAGATTGAAGACTTTACAATATTCAATCTTTGAAATGCTGTTGTGTCCCAAGCTAACGGATAGTAGTCAAAGTCAGCAGTGTCACAAGTAGTTGCAGTTGTCTGTGGGAGCTACATAGGGGAACTATATATGGGAACTACATGTAGTCTAGGAGGTCATGGTCATGCTAAATATTTGCACCTCGCTAGGACCAAGACTGCCATCTGTGAACTGCGCAGAGTACTCCACAGACATATCAATGCCTCTGTGTTGATCACTGCGAGCCATGCTGAAGCGGCCCTTGAGGCTGGCGGCCACTTTACCCTTTGCTTCTGCTGTGCCAAGCCCAAAAAGTATTGGCTTCCTGCATAAGTGACATAACTTTGACACAGCTGCCAGAGCCTTGACGTCTGACAGTAAGAAATTAAGGTGCTTTCAATACGCAAAATGAACATTTGTCAGCACCGAAATACAACAGGCAGGTGCAGGTGGCATCATGCAGTACCTGAGCACAAGAACAGTTTGGCACCAGTGTGTCTGGGGACCACAAGGTGAGGTGGACAGCTTGACTGGCTGCTCTGCACAGAAGCGCTTGCTGAAGTCTGTGTCAAACCACAACACCAAAGCATGGCACTCTTGAGGTCCACAGCAGCTCTGCAGTCATGAAGCTTGCAGTTCAGAACACGATTTGTTGGAATCTTTACAGCTGTGTAACTGAGAAAGTCAGTACCAGAAAGTAACTGAGGAAGAGTACCAGTAAAGCACACAACATGGTACTGCATAATTACGATACTCTTATCAAAGCATGCCATGTAGCGCACATTACACAGCACAGCTGGGTGAGGCACACAAGCTACAGCATGCTTCCAGGCACAAAGCAGGTGTTTTAACAATTGCAAATCTAACATCCTTGTGCTCTGCAACCCACCTTGGGGTCTGCTTCAAGTACAAACTCTGTACTGAAGCTGGCGTCTGCAGCATCCATGTGCGCAATGTCCAGCTGGCGCAAGAGGCAGCTGCTGCTCAGCAGGTCTTGGCTGCTGACATCCTTCAGGAGAGCAGTCTGGTGTGCGTCCTCCCGCAGCTCCTGCTGCACTAGGCTGTAGTCAAACCCATACACCTTGTTCCAGAAAGTGAGCCCTGTGGCCCCGGCACCTGCTGCCGCCATGTGCAGAGATGCCAAGTCAGGTAGAATGGCACCCCCTGGTTTCAGCCACCTGCATGTTGCATCTCAGACTGGCAAACAATGCTTCTGTTGTCTGGTCAGGATTGCAGTCAGCCTGTTGAGCGGCCAGATCTGTTCATGAGAGACAGCAAAACAGGGCAGGCATGATGCACTCTCTGCACTGGCCACCACTTGATTGCAGGTTGCATTGAAAGATGCACCACTCATGTCAAAGATGATTGCATTTTCTTTCACCTGGAACTACAAAGAGCTGCAAAGCCTGGCAAGAAGTGAGAGATTGGCAGCAGGAGTGAGGCTGACCTGTCGCGAGCATACAATACTGTGTCCAGCATGCTCTCAAACAACAGTGCATACCCCATCCACTCACTCACAATCACATCTACCTGCATTAACATGCCAAACTTAGTAGAGTGACACACTGCCATAGACAAGCTAACACACAGCCCTACATGCAGTGCGAGCAAGCAGTCTTTCATCAAGCCAATGCTTAGTCCTACGCTTCCGACACTTGACTTGCGCTCAACAGTTGACCAGATTGGCCTGACTGGCTCCACACCCCAGACTGTAAAGTATTAGATGGAATGAAATGAAATGCATGCACACCTGCTCAACAGGCAGACTGGGTAGCTGCTCTAGGCGCCCTTGCACTATAGTGATGGGACCTCCGCCAGTGCTTGCCAATCCATTTGCTGCTACCAAGCGCTCTGCCACATCAGCGATGCGTGTGCTGCCATCGACTCCTGCAGGTCACAAGGACAGGTGTCATGCTACAAAGCCATGTTGTGTATGACATGCACCGGGCAGAGTTTGATTTGCCTGCAATGTGAGAGCTACACAGATAATGAAAACCGTGTAGCATTCTGCAGTGCATGACGGGCTGAGGTGAAATGCTGGCCACACAATCAGCAGCAGTGATGTGCATCAGGATCATGCAGTTTGCAGTGTGCATACCAATGACTTTGGTGGCACCACCTTCAGCTGCAAACATGGACAAAATGCCGGTGCCACAGCCAACATCCAACACGCTGGCACCTTTCATCAAGGCTGGGTTTTGCTTGAGAGCATCTCTGTAGGCCTCAGTTCGTACCTACAGCATGAAGAGACACGGTCAGTCAGTCCAGCTGGTCGTGCCTTACATCTAGCTGTTGGCCTGTTTTGCTTCTTGGGCTGTCCAGCTGGTTGTGCCCCATATCTAACCATGTTGCTTGTTGAAGTGTTGCAGCACCAGGCATGCATTCTATGCAGGGTTAGCAACATGTAGGAACTTGCCTTGTCTGAGATCATCTCCCGGTGGATTCCAAAGAAGCCATATGAGTCAAAGTAAGCCTCGTTGATGCGCTCTGTTGCGTCATCAGTGCCTCTGCTGACATCAGCCTGGGTTGTTGCCAGCTTGTTGCGCTCTGCCTGTACTCCAAAGCTGCCCGCACTCTTCTGCCACTTGCTCAACCAATCACTGTCAATTCCCTCTGCTAGCTGCATGCCATAACAGCAACTTGTAGCGTTTTGTAAGCACGATTAGCATGCTGTCGTGCTAACAAGCATTGCAATGTATTTGGGGGAATTGACTTTTACCTGGAAGGGCTGCTCAGTAGCCAATTCAGATGGAAGGGCGAGCCTTGACATTTCCTGCAGAGTATTTCTCAAGGCCATGTTTTCATCTTGCAGGCTCTGCATGGCTGTAGATGAGCTGCAAGTTGGTGCTTCCTTTGCGCTTGGACCAGCACCACTGCATGAAGATAGTGGCATAACAGCTACAAAATCAACTTGCAGAATATTGTAAGCTGATTTTGCAGAATGCTGCAAGCTGCACTGTTTTACCTGTCCTGCTGTGCGAACACAACTTCGTCGAAATCATAAAACAGCAGAGGATCTTCAGGCAACACAGGGCGCATGTACTCATCCTTCTCCCAGGGTGGCTGCGCGGCGAAGTTGTCGCGCAGCAAAGCCTGAAGTGGGGACTTGCCAGCAGCGACCTCGCTTCTGATGAAGTTGACGCAGCGTATTGTGTCATAATCCGTGAGTGATTTCTGCACATCATTTACTGAGCCAGATGAGACTCAAGTTGTTAACGTCGGGCCAAAATTACCCCCCATTCCGATGAGCCGGCATTGCGTTGACCTACCTGTGCTCTGAACTTTCGGAGATCAAAGCCATGCTCACTAGCGTCGTGCTCAATAGCTTGCTTTGCAGAGGACAGTATGGCACTTGAGAACAGGCTCTTGGTCAGATCCTCATCAACGTCGTCTCCCCAGTCGCTCCAGTCTCGTTCATCCTCCTCTTCAGAAGACATCGTCGCGTCCTGAGCTGGCTGCATGCACGTGCGAAATAGCAGATACAGAGAACGTGCTTCAACAAAAATTTCGCACGATATTTGAGCCGTGCCGCAAACAGTAGAACGTTGTGAAGTCTGCGGCAGAAGCTTTCAAACCCTAATTAGTCACAGCAGCATCATGCTACGCACGTGTTTATGACTAAGCTGCATCCATGACCTATGCAGCCAGCAGCAGCACTTCCGTTCTCGGCACGTCTGCCAGATCAGCTGCTAGGTCCGGCGTTCAAAGATCAAGGCGATGCCGACGACGATGTCGTCTGCCACAGGGCAGAATGCGATGTCAGCACTAAGCTTGGACAGCTTCGAAGGCCAGTTCAAAATCACGGCTTTGGTGGACAAGATCTCCAATCCCGTGCTGGAGCCACATCGGCAGGCCAAGGCCATCCTAGCTAAGACTGGTTTGCAACGGCCCAAAGAAAGTCTGCAGGGGTCGTTACAAGTGACAGAGCAGCTGGTCGAACACTTTGACAAGTACGCCACAATCCGCGCCAAGGAGATCACCTAGACTTCAGATGGCAAACGGTGCAGACGCTGTATGCATATTTCAAGCTGACTTTTGTTTAGCAGGGCTGAGAAGGAGCTGCGGCGTTTACAATCCCAACTCGACCGCCAGATGCAAAAGCTGCAACGCAGTGTAGGTGAAGCTGAAAGGGACTACCAGGTTAGTTTGCATATTTCTGCTGGGCCCTTTGGTGTGCGCAGCAGCGAACATTCAGGAGAATCCATTTTGCTGCCATGCCAACAGGCAGAAGTGATAGAACTTGAGGCGGTAGTGGAGGAGGTACATGAAGGTTTTCAGTCATTGGACCAACAAATGAGTCGTGCAGGCCAAACCGCAACAAAGATAGGGGATCGCTTGCAGGTAGAGAGAAGGTTCAATGAACTTCTTTCCACACAAACTGCTTCAGTTGGACTTCATATGCATTGTCAACACATGTTGACATGCACTCATGTCAGCAGGTGACTTGTTGCTGCAGAGTGCAGAAAGCCTGAGGTCACGAGCAGAAGAGGCCATCAGCTGCATACAGTACATGCAGAACTTCGCAGCCTGCACAGACTTTGCTGAGCTTCCAGAGCTATTCCAAGACAGCTCTAGGCTCTCCCAGGCAGCTGTAGGTCATTGCACCATTCACCATGCAAAGACTTGCCTGCATAGTGAGAGCTTCATCTGGGAAAATTGCTAGCTGATGTGGTTCATGTCATCATGTGGCGTGTGTGGTTCCTGTCATGTGGCTTGTGTGGTTCATGTCATGTTGCATTTGATGTGTGCTCTATATCACGCAGCCTGCATGCTGCAGGCCATGACCGGCCGACTGCTGTCTGTGGCAAGAGATGTCAGTGGGGCAAGAGAGCGTGCTGCGTCCCCCAGTAAGCTACCTGTGGCTGCTGCCAAACAGGTGACTGACACACAACATACATGGTCAGGATGGCAAGTCACATACTCCCGGGACAATGTTCATTGGGTGGCAAGCACAAACACAGCAGACTGCACTGTTGCTGTGTCAAAATCAGTTTCTTCTATGAGTCAGCGGTTGTTCAGGTAGCAAGCATACAGACGATGACCAACTGGCATCCAGCACGGGCCCACAAATCGCGCATCCTGTTCGATGGCTTGTGTTATAGCTTTTTCACAAACAGTGTCCGCTGTACACTGGCTGTTAATTAAGAAGTAGCACCTGCACACAGGGTAGCATCGAGCATGCAGCTCATCAGCTAGAAGCCTACAGAGCTCTGCTGGAGAAGGAAGTGATTGCCAGCTTTGACAAGGCTGTGCATCAGAAGGACTTGGGAACAATGGCCGAGTGCGCACAGGTCATGACACAGTTTGAGCGGGGTGACGTAGCTCTTATGCAGGTGGGACACACTGCTCATGAGCTTCATACTCATATCTTGTCATTCCCACATGCCTGGGCAATCGGTGATAAGTCAGCTGTACAATCTCATGCAGCTGGACTAATCTGTGTGTTCCTGCCGACATCTGCATCAGAGTGATAGCACAGTACAGAAGCAACCTAGACCAACTGTACTGTGCTGCTTCTGCTGTAGAGATACATCAGCACAAGGCCGCTGTTCATTGATGCACGTGAGTTGGCACTGGGTCAAGGGGCCGCCCAGGTGACAGACACCAGCAGCGCCATAACAGCCCTGCGCTCACTGGCAGCTCTGTACAAGGCCATCGTCCAGGCTGTCAAAGATGAAGCCATCATCATGGAGCAGGTCTTTCCTGCACCTGGGGATGCCCTGGTCATGTTTGTTACCAGACTGTATGAGCAGCGTGTACAGGTAAACCCTGTCAGTATGGAACCAGCAGGGCAGCATGAAGCAGACTGCCACATCTCACCTTTAAGTCAAGCTTGAATTGTGTTATAGACCAACATCGCTCTATGGTGAAAAGCCGTTTTATTCTCAGACCATGTTCCTGAGCTTGCTGTTACACCACACACAAGCCAAGCATCTAAAGCTGGAGCACTGCAAAATCAAGCAGCATCGTGAAATGTGGAAGAGCTGTGAAACCAGTTTTTGGGTGATCTTTCCGTTTGAATTGTGCCACCATAGTAAACTGCCATCTTACCGTAGGCCTGCTGGCCTGACTCTACAAAGCCTGTTGTACCACTGTACTGTCAGCTGCAACATGCAGACACCAGAACTAGAAGCTGCACCTCAAAGCAGGTCATATGCAGGCATCGCTGGACCGCTTGCTTGTTGCCCCTGCCCCAACAGCTGCAGCAGAGACATTGCAGCAGCACATGAAGCTGGTCACTGAGGCCTTCAAGCGCACCATGGCTCTGGCAGAGAGCCTGCAGGAGGTTGTCGGAGAGGCTGCCAATGTGGCAGACCTGGCCAATGCTGTCTTCAGTGACATTCTGGGGGACTATCCTGACATGGAATTGCAGTGGTTACGCCTGTTGCACCAGAGCAAGTCGTCTCAGGTAGGCTGTGCATGACTGCACAAGAGCTTGAGATTTGTTGCTGGCAGCTTGCTGCAGCTTACATGCAGAAAACTGCTTCGGTGCATTGCTGTGCAGAATCAACCTTGCCGTCATCTTCATCAAGCAGCATCGCTGTCATGTGAGCAACAGGCATGGTCCACACACAAGACATGCTTGATGGCTGCTGATACTGATCATACTGAACAGCCTCCTTGCAGAACTGCAGCTCATGCTGTAGAAGCAAGGCTGTTGATCACACTGAGACGTCACTGTGTACGACGCTAGCAGCCCTGAGTTTCATTGGTGAGGTACACCTCTCAAGTCATGTTCTAAGCTCTGCCTTGTCAAACAGGGTTTCCCAGCTGTCTTGTTTGCACCTTTTTCATGGCTGCAGATGACGGTGGAGATTGCGCAAGAGCATCTGACCTGGAACCTGGAGTCAGTGGAGCGCTGCATAGTACTGAGCACAGAAGCCTCCTGCCCATCACATGTGCGCCAACTCTTCCACGCCGCTGCAAACCAGCAGACTCCAAACAGCTGCCTGCTGCAGCAGATCAGCAGGCTCGTACTAACAGGCCTTGCAGCAGCTGAAGAGGCCGGTGTGAGAGCAAGCCAAGCACTGTATGGTGTGGCTACCGCAGGCTCTGCAAGCAGGACAGCCATTGCCAAAGCAGCGTCTGTGGTGCGCTACCCTCCAACTTGTTCACATGTACTTTGAGTTCACAAGTCCTCAGTGAAAGTACTGGCAGTGTTCTGAGTGGCAGTAGGCACCCATACATTGTCTGCTGAACCTCTGCAAGTGGGAGACATCAATACGTCCTGGTGAGCATTTGAGCTGGCAGACTGCGCAGACTCATGTACAATCTGCTCCTTCTGCAAGGTACCTTGCTTGACTGCTGTGATTGGCACTTGAATACACAATTTTGTCTTGCTGCAGGCCAGCAGCGAGGGTTTAGGCAGAGTGCTTGACGCTGTGGGCACTGTCAGTGTCATTATTGGGCTGGTGCAGCAGCACCATGTCAAGGTCATTCAACCCAGAGTGGAGGCGTCAGGTGCAGAAGCAGCTGCATGCAATGCTGGCTTGACAGGACTGACCAAGACTGTAGAGGATCGGGTGCTTTCATCCCTCCAGGCTGGCCTCACTGCCTTCTTTGCACAGGTAGCTGCTATGCATCATAAGTGTGGGGTTACCTGCAATTGGCTTTACCTGGTACACACCTGCCATAACTTTTGCTCACTACCCAGCTGCTCCCTGTATACAGTCTCTGCATAGACTGCTTTATCTGTTGCAAGCACTCCTGCAGACCAGCAGGAGGGGCTGCTTGCATTTCTCTATTCCTTGCAAGCGCAGCGTACAAGCAGGCATCTGTTGTTGCAAACTAATTGATATTTCGAGGTGTAGATGGACAGGACACTGACGACAGAGCAGAAGCGCATTGACTTCCGGCCGCCTGAGGATCTGCCACCCCCATTGGATAGACCAACAGACGCCTGCCTCTTTGCTACCAGCTTGCTCACCACCGCAGCCAAAGCTGTTCAGCAATTGCTGCATGGCACAAACGGTTCTGCCTTCACATCTGAGGTGAGTTCTGCGCTGCGCTTGCTTGGCTCACAAGGAGATGTGCGTAACTGCCAGATGCCACCCTTGAGCACGATGAAAATTCTGTGTATACACAGTTGCCAATGATCATGTGCATCTGCTCGATGGTGTACTGAGGCAGTTGCATGCTGTGCATCTGTATCAAACATATTATGCTGTATTTGCAAGCAATATTCAGGTGAGCCTTTGCTCAACCTGTCTTCCCACACATGTGCTGTATGCAGCTTGCTCGGCGGATGGGTGCCCTGTTGTTGAACCACATGCAGCGATATAGTTACAGCCCAACAGGAGCACTGCGCTGGAAGCGGGACATCACTGAGTACACGGACTGCATTCACGGATTTGATGCCCAATCTGCTGATGACAGCTTCACTGAGCTTTCCTCGCTAGTCAATATACTACTAGTAGCCCCTGAACGCCTTTTGGGCCTGATTGATGGTAGTCTTCGGATCAGTCACCAGCAGGCACTCAAGTACATCAAGCTAAGAGAAGATTTCAAAAGTGCCAAGATTGGCAGCTCAACACTGGCAATGTTATTCGCAAATGATTGAGTTCTAAGGAGTCCACTCCAAAGCTGCTTTGCCCTCTGAACATGCAAGCTAACACAAGCAGAAACGCATGCCCTGCACATAGTGAATGACACAGCAAACCAACAGGGAAAACACATGCCTTGGCATGTGAACTTACAGAAGATTGAAGCTCTGAAAAAGACGGTGAGGAGCATAGGCAAATACATGCTTAGTATTTACAACAGAACAGAGAGTTGGGTTAAAACTAAGAGTCAAAGAAGGTAGATCATGTTGCTGTTCTGAGCAGCGCAGTCAAAGCCTCCTTTTGCAGATGTAGGTTGCACACAAAGTATTGGAAATGAGCTCCATTTTGTATGATGCGCAGGTGCGCCTCTGGGACTAATCGCTTGAATGCAACAGACATGACTTCATGTACTTGCTTGTCGCCTGTACCATGCCATAGATGGATGGTAGGTTTCACGCTGGGGTCAATTTCACTCACATTGAAGCCCCAATCACTAGAAACCAACCCAAGGTCTTGTACCCATGGGGTGGCTGATTCCTGCAAAAGAGCCTCTGGGATAATTTTGGTCAGGTATACTTGATGACCCTCATCCAAGCACTTTGCATCGGCTTCTGCCATGAAGCGTCTGGGGTCCCTCATAAGTGGCCTGAGAATGGTGGAGTATAGCTGTCTGCCGCCAATCTTTGTTTCAAACAAATACTTAAGAAGGTTCTTAAGAGGAGTACTGTAGGTGCTGTGCAAAAAGTGCGCAATTCTTCTGTGAATTCCGCTAACTTGGGCATCAAATTGAGAACTCTCCTCTCTGTTCAGGATACCTGCATAGTGCAGCAGGCTCAGGTATTGCTTGGTCTCTCTGGGCTGTCCAAGCACATAGTGTACTAGCCACAAGTGCTGTCACAACAGTCGCAAACATGAGCAAGCTGCTTACCAAGATTGCCTGCACCGCTGAAAATCAGTACACCCTGAACTCTGTCGGGTATATATCTAGCAGCTGCCCAACTGAACGGACCGCCGCCCGAAACGCCAATCAGGAGAAACCTTTGCAGCTGATGGTGATCAGCCAACTCCTCCAGGTCCTTGACAAAACTTTGCAAGCTTCTGCCGTAGTGTGGATCAGACTGACCATATCCTGGCTTATCCAGACCTATCAGCCGGAGATCTAAACTATCAAGAATGTCCTGGTTCAAGCCTGAGAACTCCAAACGACAAGAAGGGGTTCCATGCACATAGACTGCAGTGTGTTTGGCTTTTGGGTTGCCGCGAACCTCGTATGCAAGGTGGCGCCCGTCGGACAGTTTCAGGAACGGTACTGTGCGGGCCCACTTCACCGGTGCACTTAGATGCTTGGAAAACAAGGCGATCAAGGCCGGTACCACGGCCAAAACAACACACGCTGCCGACAACCTGAAGGTCTTCATGATTACGAGCCCTAGATGACAAAAAGTCGACGATAGGCCACAAGATCGCGTCGGACTTGCGCCATCGATCCGCACATCGATGCGCTTGCAAACAAATATAGCACGCACGTCTCTACAGACATGCAGTTTGCTGAAGATGTAAAATTCTCTCTGTACATATACAATACACCATACCACCTCTTTCATGTATGTACCATACTACCTTTGTATCGGCATTGTAGCCAGGCTGACATTTATACACATTATAACCTAATCATGCTGTGCTGTTAGGCCAACATCAGAGCGTGATTGGATGATGAGTGCACCAATTGCAATCATACGCGAGGGATTGCATACATGTACACGTGTCAGCAGCGAGCAATACAAAAGGTTGAACGGCACATCTACAAATTGGCATGCCCAGGCACGCCGTGCTGAGCAAAGGCTGCATGATCCATTCCAGTATGGAGTACTAGTGTAGGGTGTACATGTCATCATTGACAAGACCAAGCACAGCTTAATTAAGCATCTCTTGCTTTCTCCCTGATCATGATACTGTTATCCTGAGGCATTAGTGTGCGGCTGCGATATGCATTGGCGCGGGCGGGAGCTGGGATAGGAGGATGCCTACGCAGGAAAGACCCGCTCTGAGATGACAGGCCTTTAGTCATAGCCAAGCTGGCGCCGTGACTGGATTCCAGTCATGCCTTTCAAGTCAGTGCAAAATCTAACACAAAAGTCAAAGCCACATACAGCTTGTCACTTGTGCTGCGGGCTATACTTTGTACGTGCATCCTCAGTGCATCGTTCTTCGCAGCCTTTGCTGCTGTTGTCGACAGCAGAGGAACCATTTACACCGAATTTGCGACGCCCGGCAAGCTACGTTGCTTGCTTGACGCTGGTTTGAAAGGGCAGAGCTATCTCGGAAGACCAGCTTACAGTCTTGCAAATTCACGTTGCTCCTGTCTCAACGTGTGTAATTGGACCCAAGCCGCTCGGCGGTATCGCTGTGCATCACTTTGATCAGTTGCCACAGCATCTCGACTGCACTCTACATGGCGCTCTACGACCAGCCTCGGTACACTGGACACCTTGATGGGTCATCTTGGAGCGGACACCCCAACCAGATGCGCACAACTCAGCAGAACGCTGGACACCTTCACGCTTCTGCAGATTACGGCGTTCCCTATGGCTATGCTTTCGACTGCAGTCCGCCGCAGCAGTATGTACTCGACGATGACGAGCTCCTGACCCTCATCAAGAACAGAGCAGCTAAGTCTGCAGCCGCGGTGCGTACTAGATATTCGGCTTGACAGAGCTGTGCAATTGATCTCACTCGACCTGCCTGTTGGTGCCTGCAAGCCCGTCTTAAATTGCATACATAATCTTCTTCACTGCTGTTGCAGAAACAGAAGATGGAGCCTGATAGGCCTCTATACACACAAGCCCTTCAGATTGCCGCTTTGGAGTCGTTGACCTACGCATTGGACTGCAGTCAGCTGCCCGCTGATGAAGCTCACTCAACTCAACAACCGAGCACTGGATATGCTTATTGCCCTGGAGGACACTGTCTGCACTCCAGGTCGCCGTGTCTGGGTTCGCCAGCCTCAGTGTCTAGCCACCCTTATGCACACAGGTACAACACAGCCTGTGTGACCAATAGACGTCTGCATGTACATGCATGCCTGTTCCACAGGCAAAATAACCCTGTGCTGCATGCATGCAGGGCATCTGCGCCAACCCTGCAGCATGCGCTTGTTCACGTTCACGTTCTTGTTCTTGTTCATGTTCATGCTCATGTTCATGCTCATGTTCATGCTCATGTTCATGTTCGTGTTCGTGTTCGTGTTATGGCGACCTGCCAAGTTCCATTGTGAACATTCGCTGATGGCCCATGTTGCAGATCACTATCACCTCAGTGGCATGAGTATGACAGCCTCATGATGGATGCTGCCCTGAGGAGGCACACCTCCGCAGACATGGACACTAAAGACTCTCAATGGGCCAATGCTTACTGGCACTCCAAGGCAACCACCCAAGCCTGCCAACAAGTCCCCTCAACAAAGGGCACTGGCGTCTTTTTGCCCTGCACATACGATGAGCCAGAGCCCATGCTGCGTCGCAGTCCTAGTGATGTTTCTGATTCAAGCAAGGATGATGCTTCCTCAAGTTCAGGTCTGAGCAGGCTTGATAGCTGCCACTCCAGCAAGACTGACTGCGGCTTCATTGCTTCACATGGACTGAAATTCCCCAGCAAGCTTCCAGCAGGTATGTCCTCCTGCCTGACTGTGCCTCTATTGACACCACCCTGATCACTGCTCATGAGTCTCATGAGTGCTCTGGGAGCAAGCCGTTTCTCAGCAAACAATGATTCTGCTGTGGTTTTCCCGTCAGAGCGATGATGGGTGACACTTGCTCATGCGCTTTGGTCATGTGGTGTGCAGGGGACATGAGAAGAGTTGTGGGCTCAAAGATTGGTGCTAAGCCCAGCAGAAGAACATGCCAGCAGTAGTTTTGCACAATCATGTACAAGGTGTACTCATGATAAAGCAAGCCCGCGTTCCCGTCCAATACCAATACATGTCTTATTGCCGATGTATGACTGCAAGGTTACATGAATGCTCACTACCGCATGATGTCAGCCTGTTTATCTCTTTCTGGTGTCTGATAGTTATGCTAGCAGGGTATTGCAGCATGACCCAAATGACAAACTAAATTCATGACAATGCTACTGTTGGGTTGGTCTGGGAATAAGTGGTGAACAATAATCGAAGCTAATCTGTCAGACTGAAGCGTGCTGCGATTGATGGTAGCAGTTGTAGCAGCTGTGGCATGAATAGAGCAGTGAAGCATTTGAGCAGATCTGCCATCAGGGTAGAACCATTTAGGCTGAACCTCAGGGAATGATGCAGATGTTACACGAACAAATGTGCTACTTACAGAGTACAGAACTCTTACAATGCATGTCATGGGGCATATGCAGTCTTGAATGAATATTTTGCTGTCACTATAGATGCCGTTGGTGCAACTCTTAAGCTTTGACATAGCGCAACTCAGTTCAACTTTGATGAATGTTCACACTTATCGTGCATCCTCAAACAGCGTCATCATACAGTGTAAGGCACACGATGCAGCAACATGCACAAGAGCGGTGCCTACACAAGCGTCAGCATGAGGATTACAGCTTGATCGAATTTGCTGGTGCCCATTGGCACGTGCTCATTGTATGGCTGCTCATGACATCAGGAATACTGCAACACATTGCATAGATGCACATGTCAAGTAAAAGTAATCTGTCATCGATGGCAGATCTGCGCTGCTGCTTTGATCGCGCAATCAGATCTTATGCTATGCCAGCTGCGTCTGAACAAGCCCTGCTCTGTTGCTAGCCCTGCAATGCACATCATCTTGGCAACGGTGCTCATGACAAACTCAAACATCTGCCTGATGCACACTGATACTAGGCAGGAAGCATGCAGACATTGACTCCCCGTGCAGGCAACAGTATGCATCTGCTAGACATGATTCAAACATCATAGCAGCACAACAGCACTGTGCATGAGCAAGTCGCACCTGAGCAGTGCCATAGCCATGGTGCATGCCACAAGACCCTCCAGTCACAGCAAAGCACACAAGGCACACACAACACACCACACCACACCACAGGTTAATGCATCTTGATGAGTTAGTAGGCCAGCAAACAATAACAATATGACGACATGCATGTACAGCATCAACAGCGGGCAGTAGAGCATCAAAAATAGATTGTAGTAAGCTCTGTGTTTGAGGAGATATGCCCGACATTATACCTGTCATACAACAACCCAGGGACTCGGGCAATACATCATTCATATGACACACCCTGCATGAGAATCCTGCGATCCAGCTCGTCGATACTGCTTGTGAACACTTCCTGATACTTATTGTTTGCCTGCACCCAGCAAACAAGTTTTGCAAAGCATGTTTCAAAGAAACCAAGCTCTGTCAAGACTGTCTTCCTTCTGCTGGCTGGCATTGTCAGCATTCCTGACATGCAGCGCCTGCAAGTGTCAGACCTGTATGCGAATTTCACATGCAAAACAGTACACAAAACTCTATGCAATGCCTGAAAGCACCACAACCAATGCCTGAAAGCATTAGAACACTGAAGGTGCCTGCCACTGCATCTGCGGCTGTACATGAATGTGAGGCACAAGCATTGTGTGGAGCAATCTTACTGGCATGAGGGTTCTGTCCTTGGCAAGAGCTAGTCTCAGCTTGGACCTAGTACCGCTGATGTGCACATAGGCCTCGCCAGTGAGGCGCTCATCCACACCCTTCACTATGCGCACCTCCTCAGCCTGCATCTCTGCACACCGCTGCACCACCACAACATGCATGTTGGTCATTCGTGGTAGCCATCAGCACATGAGTGTTTGGCAGATGAATGCTTACGCATATGCAAGCTTCAAGCACAGACAAGTCTGCACTTTGACTGTAAAATAAATGAAGGGTCTCAGTCAGCAGGCACTAGCCCCTCTGAGTGGAGCTGGCTGCCACATTTCTCCAGCTAAGCATGGCATTGTGACACACGAGCCATTGAGGTGTCCAGACAGTACACAAGGGATGCTGTCTGATGACGCTTGCTTCAGCAGATGCTCATAAGCTTGCAGCATGACAGAGAAGGTTGTGGGCCAGCTTGTCTATAAGCTCAAACCTTGTACATTAGATATTTTATACAAAGTGCATGCAATGGCCGCAGTACTCGTGCAACTGGGAGCACTGACATGCAGAAATACACTCAGCAGATGTGCTGCTGCTTATGTTCAGAAATGAATGACATGGTGAACACAGTAAACACGAACTTGATGAGCACAGCATGGGTCTGCTAGATGGCATTGACAGATTCATCACCTCAAAGAAGGTGCAGATGTCCTGCTTGGTGATGGCAGGGTCCAGCCCCCTCAGCTTGACCCACCCCTCTTCTATGGGAACAGCAGCCTCATTGATGCTGCCATACATGAGGCCTGCCAGTGCCGGGTTGGTCTGCACCTGCCCTGCCATGGCGGGGTTCAGAGCTGCCACCCCTGAGATGTTGATGGTCAGGGGACCCGTGGTGTACACCCCTGCATGGTTCCATACACTCATCAGTGCTTTTGCTGGCAGCTGGCACAACAGAACAGAACAGGCAACTAGGTATGCCCAGTCTTGAACATATGTCAAAACTATGCTTGACTGAAAGTGGTGTGCTGGTCATGCTGTGGGAAGCATATGCTGGCAAGAGCGGTGCAAAAGCCACTGGCTGTAAGCCATCTCAGGTACAGGATAGCAGATTCTCAAGGCAGTATTGGAGAGGTGCTTGCAGGAAAATGCTCTGCCTCACCAGATACTCAGACAGCCCATGTCAATGCAAGCAGACTGACAAAGTCTGAGTGCAGTGCACTGAAGATCTTTCTGCAGCCAATGTTGGTCTTGCAACTTATGTCCACAGAGCCGCTTTGCAACTGGCATGAGAAATTGCACAGACCTTGCACATGTTGCCTTCTGCCTTGTCACTCCAGTGACAGACCAGGTAAGGCAGATCAAGAGTACGGCAGACTTCATGAATGCAGCAGCCAAGGTGGTCCTGGTGGTGGGCTCGCAAGTCAAGACTTGCAAAGCTCAGAAGCAAGCCGTTTGAGGCATTACCTGGGTGGGCAGGAAGACCACCAGGCATGGGGGTGTGGATCCACTCCCCAGCAGCTGCCCTCTGGAAGTCATCATCAGGCACCAGCTTGGCTGTCACCTTGCCATCATCAAACAGGCGGCCATCAAAGACAGGCTTGGCTTTGGTGGCCTCCTCATGACTGCCAAACATGATGTAAGCCCTGCCAGGTTCGCTGGGGGGCATGGTCCTGGGGGGGACCGGGATGCACACCCCCTCAACGGTGCCGTACTCGGCACACTCATCCCGTACATCCTCTTCTAACTGCAATGTGGGCACGCTTGATTTAGACACTATGGTGATGAGAGACTCACCTTCAAAACATGTAATGCTACATACTGGCTTGCAGCGATAGGCCTAGAACTGTGCACATTTGTTAAGCTACATATCAGATGATAGGTGTGCTTGTCAGAGGCTTTGCACATCACAAGCAGGTACTTGGCACCTGCCATCAGCTGAGGGCATTGTTATCTGGATTACACTATCATGCAAAGCCGTGCTGTAGTGATAGTTGCCACAGCCAGCATACAAGCAGCAGCAGCAAGCCTGAGAAGCAGCACAGAGTAGAGAGCACATGACAAGCAGGCAAGATAGGCAAAGTCATCAGCAGCTGCACCAGGTGGCAATTGCGAGGCCAAGACTGGTAAGCAGACACAGCAGAATGGCCAATGAGGAGAGACACACACACCTCCTGACGCTGTTGGTCATCCCAGATGCTGGTGGCTGTCAGCAGCTGGTTCAGCATCAGCAGCCTGGAAGGAGCTGCTGGTGCAGCAGCAGGCTGCGGTGGCCCTGAGCCAAGCAACACATCCATTCAGGAGCGTCAAATCTCGCTGTACGGTTGCTATAAATGACTTAACAAACGCTGCAAGTTATCTGCTGTAAGCAAGAGCAGCACAAGAGGCACAGCAGCGGCAGTGGTGCAACTAAGGATCGCATCTACTCATCCACAAGATGTTCAGAAGTGTGACTCATGAGGGTCAGGGTATGATTTGTGGGCAGCAGCATGCCCCACAAAATCTTGAAAGAAGAAGAGGGTCAACCTGGCAAGGGAGACATGTAAGTGTTGCCAGGAAGGGGGGCAATCTGACCCCCAGGCATGTTGGGCATGGGCCCTGAGCCTGGCAGACCCCCACCAGGCATCAAGCCAACTGCTGCTGCACCACTGAACATCTGTGTGAGGTCTAGCTTGGGTGCCGCAGCAGCACCCCCAGGGGGCTCCACATACCCCTTGGGTCTGCCCACATTCACATGCCGCCCACACAGATCCACCTTGTCCAGCTGCATGCCAGCTGTTGCCAATTCTTCTGTTCGGCACTCCACAAAGCCAAACCGGCCTGCATCACTCTGGAATCTTGACCCAAAATCTATGGCTGTGATGAGTCAGACACACGAGTGTACAGTTACAACAGTCTTGCAAGGAGTTGTCTCCTTCAAGGCTACAATTGTCTGTTACCACACGTAGAGGCAGAAGCTGAGTGGGCTACTTGACCAAGTCTGTGCAAATTGTCCTGGTTGGGTGCAAAGATGATGCAAAGAGAGTAGTCACACCTGATGGATCCAAAGCAGCATTGATGACAGGTGGGTTGGCTACAGGATCTGGGACCAGATGTGCAAGAGCGCCATTGAACAAGTCTCGCAGCATGGTGTCTACCACAACACCAATGGTCAAGTTGCCAACATAAATCTCTCGCTGCTTCTTGTTTGACAATGACAAGTTGCCGCCAGTCAGAGCCTGCAGTCCCAGAATGCAATGAGCAAGGCGTGCAAAGACAGCCTGATGAACTGGCCTGGCAGCATGCCAGCGGTGTACCTGCTGCTGTAGAAGCATCTGCTGAGCCAGCAACTGTTTCTGAAGCTGCTGCTGTTGCAGCTGTTGCAGAGCTGAGGCACCCTGCAGCAATGACGAAAGCAATCAGCAGTTTCCAGGTTGACAACAAGACAGACTCAAAGGCAGTCAAGTGATCAGTCGCTAACCGCTTCTCCCGAACCTCCAGCTGCATGCCTGCCCCTGAACAGCAAAAGATGTGATGTTTAGCAACGTAAAGGGTTTGACAAAGGCTTATAGCTGCAAGCAAGCGTGCCTGTCTCTGCTTCTGCTGCGCTCGTGTCTGTGGTGCCTATCTCTAGACCTAGATCGCGAGCGTCTATGCCTGCTTCTCTTGCTCCCCCTTTCCCTCGACCTTGACCTAGATCTTCGGGGCATTAGGCCTGCTGTCGCCTGCGATTAAGCCGACTAACTTGCTGCATTCCCCGTTGCAATGAAAGCGTCGCGATCGCCTTGCTGGCAAACCCTAAGCTATGGCGACGCATGCATATCATGCAGCCTGTCAGAGCTGACGGTGAGGTGAGGGTGATCAGAGCTGACGGTGAGGTGAGGGTCGGCAGGCATCCTCTTGACTCGGAGATCTCAGCCCGATTGCACGCCATGTCGCGAGATTGGAAGTTCTGCCCTTATTCCGGGGCTTTGCTGGAGATGGAGCCTGCTAAAGGCAAGGCCACTTGCACGACGTCCGGGTATTCCAGAAACTTGTCAGGTGTGCTGGAGTACCTTTGTTTTCCCGGGAGACTGAAGTCACTGAGTTGCTCACCTCATCTTCTTGCCTCGTGCAGAACTGGAGAACGTTAAGAATGTTACTCATACAGACATGGAGGTGGGTCACAGAGGAAGTCTACATTCATGAATGCAACCATCTTGCACGTCTTTACGGGCCATTGCAAAAATCTCGAGCAAGCCATGTGAAACACACAGGAGTTCAGACGGCGTTATAACCTGGTGCCCCTTGTCAAACAAGACATACAAGACGACATAACAAACGCCCGCACTAGGGCAACGGTAAGGCATTAAATGGCTCAGCGCAAACACTTTTTACCATGACGGCACACATGACAATTGCTACACACCTGTATTGCTACTGCTCAGTGTAAGCACGTGCACTGATGCTGGTAAATGTACACTCAGGTGGATGAGGAATGCCCAAAGTGCGGACATTTCGGACTGGAATACTACACCATGCAGCTGCGCTCTGCTGATGAGGGACAGACGGTTTTCTATGAATGTCCTGCTTGCAAGTAGGCCTATGTTCCTCTGCACCTCAAGTTACATGACTTGTCATCATTTCCATACAGCCCTTCAGTGTTTGCTGTTGTCTCTGCAGGAACAAGTACTCTCAGAACACCTGATCACCCTGCTGAGGGCAACAAATGCAAGCAGTGTTGTGTCAAGGCGCACAAGACAGAAGAGACTGCATGCGGTCAGCGTAGTGGTAGCAGAGCTCACCGCTTCTGCATGGAAGACATCCTTGACTGTGGTGTGACCCCTGGTCTGACCCCTGGTCTGACCCACATACTTGTGTGGTGCTGACCTTGGGCATGAGAGGCCTGCACAGCTGCATGATCATAGCCGGGCATCAGCAGCTTTGTGCCGCTAGCATGACCAGCAATGGCGTCAGGAGAATCTCGCTGCATTTCTGATGCACTGCCATCAGTCCTAAGTTGTTGCATTCAGAAACAGTGGGAGATCATTGGAGGTTGGCGGACGTAGTGAGACTTTCTCTATAATTTGCTGGCATAATGTGTGCCAGGTCAGCAGAACGCCTGTTGGGCCTGCAGGCCTATGGCTGTGTGCTTGCTTGACCATGACATTGCTGTTGCTGATTTTCAAGCGACAATAGGCGGAATTCAATATTTCGTTCGGCACAGGCTACGTGTCATAAAGTACCAACTGTTCTGTAATTTTCTGTTGGGCTCCTGCCAGCAGATATTGAATGCCAGGCCGTGGTACAAGTTGCCACAGTCACAGTCACTATTGTTAGTTGCAAGATCCAGTGTGCTCTTCAATACATCACCTTTGAAATACCAGTCATATGCTTCCCCGCCCCCTTAACAGCACATGCTGGGCACAACATTGCATGACATGGAATGTAGTGTTGTAAATTTGAATGAACAAGTCAAGCCATCAATCAATTAATCGTTGGTTGATGACAGTCATAGGTGTTGAGATGCGGTGTGCAGTCGGCGGGCTTGCATAACAGGACCGTGTATTACATGGTGTGCGTACCGTGTAGCTACTAATGACGACTCTTTCAAGTGTGTGTAAACGCTGCGTACAAGACACATATGTACAAAGTAATAGGCTGCTCAAGTACACCTCAAATTGGGTTTTGGCCTTTGAGGTGAGAGCACACTGTGACTGGCAGCAGCAGGCTTCACAATCAGATTGCAGGCATGATCCTTCAGCAAGGAAAGTACCTTGATGTACACTGATTCACTTCAATTTCTTCAGCTGGCACCAGTGAGCAATTATGAAGTTCCGAAAGCAGCTGCTGGGTTGTCACGTGGTGACGAGCTCCGCGTTTGACCCATCCCACAGATCCTTGCCGCTTCACAGATACTTCGACACAGGACGTGCGGCCAGCAAATGACACTGCGGGCCATCCGAGCGACCATTTGGAGCTTCAAACTGTCTGTTTCCTGGCGGCAGGGCTGTCTATCTCGAAGTTTGTTGACTGCACGGGCTACTAAGTGACCTCTAGTATGCATTCTGCAGCAGGCGCAGTGTTACTTGCGGTTAGTTTCTGGATATGTCCCACCAGCGCCTACACATATGCGGTAAAAGGCATTACTTTCGGCTATTTTCCAAGCTGTATCGGTCACGTACACACGCCATGGACTGTGTTGAAGCGCGCACAGCAGAGCATGAGACGACCCTTGCTGTCTCTGTTGACTCCCTTTCTGCCTGCAGCAACTGAACTATACATCATCTCCAAGTCAAGGGTTTGTAGGCAGCTTTGCGGGCCCACTGTACCCCGCCGGGACTGCAGCACCCATCTGTTCAGTGGTGATCTGCCCGGGCCAGGGCACAGAGGTAAGTGCGCATCAAGATACTCTGCAGCAGAGAGCGATTGTGTCTTCGTTCAACCGTTGATAGTCCCGTCATAAGCGTCCCTAGAACACCACCCCTAGCTATAGCTATGTGTGCCTGCAATAGTTCTAGAAAATCTTGTGCCTGCTTGCAGACCTTCATCAATGCTCCCAATGTGAAGTACGGAGATGCAGCCTGCACAGACTTATCTGCCCTTGCATTTGGGGACTACTCATACATTGGCACAGAACCAGTTAAGTGCACTGCACCAGGCGAAGGCTACATGTTCAACTGCCCCGCCAATGTTGCCGGAGCACCACCAACAGTTGGAGGCCAGTATTTTTGTGCCAAGTTCAAGCTTCACGGCAACATGGTAAAGCTTCTGTGACCTGGGAGGCACACACAGCTTGCACCTCTAAAATATTATCTTTAACTTTTCAAGACAGTTGTCCACTGCAGGTATACGCTACACCATATTTAGCTGGCTGTGAGTAAGACAAAGCTCTGTCATGGCCTAAGGCCGGACAAAGCTGTGCAGTTGCAGGCCTAAGCCCTGCTATGTGCCCCAGCACCCTAGCTTTCCTTGCTCCAGTTTCTAGTGTTACCATGACACCAACACGGCAGCAGCATGATTGTGTCTTTTCTAAGCTTTAAAGTTGCTTCAAATTTGCGACCAGCAATCTTTGTAGCGGCCTGTGGTCATTCTGCATTGGATAGCTGCGTGTAGAGCACGAAGGATTGACATTGAGCTTGGCGCGTGCTTACACACATCGTTCAACAGCAGCATATGAGCAACTTTTGGGCTTGCCACACATTGCTTTCTTTGCCCCAATCTGACAACAATGCCTGTTCTGGCTGCAGACAGAAATGACATTCACTCAAGGCTACACCTCAGACATCCAGTGCCCTGACAACTTCAGCAACTCATCAATGATTGCATCTGACCCTGGAAACAACGCTGGATATATTATCTACTATTCTCTCCAAGGCTCAGTGGTCCCGCCATGCTGAAAACAACGCAAGGAGGAGCCCCAGCGTACACAGTGTGATTGATCAGCTGCAGTAATCAGTGAACTAAGATGTTGAGATGCCAATCAGCTGCAGCATCCAGCTGCTAGATCATGCAACTTGTCAGCAACCAAAGCTTGATGTTTAGTGGGCAGTATTTTCAGAGGCATCACGGTGCGTGGGTGACTGCTGCTGACTAGTTGTCACTTCACCTGAACAGTGTTCAGCGTTGCTGCACGATTTGTACGTTTGACACATGTTTCTATCAGCAAGGTCTGAACTGTATTTGAACCCAACGAGGTGTTGCAGTATGCTTTTGCTTACATTACACAGGCAAATGGCTTATATAGTACATATTGTCAAGCAAAAGTTGTACAGCACTTTTCTTGGGCATTGCAGCAGTCTTTACTTTGGAAAATGCAGTAAAAGGAAACTCAATGTCATTCGTAGACAGCACTTCGACAGGTGGAGCGAAACTGTTCAAACGCTTTTCTGGGACCTGCATGCCGCAAGGCTGACCTGCAACCTGGATCTGCTGGGTTGGTGGTGCCTGAGCCTGCTGTTGGGTGGTTCTGCTTGTGCAAAAATTAACGCTTCTTGAAACGCCAGCATGCTGTGGGTAGGATTATCAGCTCGCTCGCAGCGCAGCGCGTAGCCTACATTGCGTACTGCCTGGTGTGTAAGTCTATGGCAGCTGTGTGGTACGTTTCAGCCGCAGAAGGCCAACTTGCTCGTCCGCCTACTTGTCTGGGTCGAAGCACCTGCAGGCACTTTAGGCCGTGGTGTAAAGCAGCGGGGTCTCCATTACAGCGCCTGGATGGTATTGGGAGGCAAAGAATTGGCCAGCAAGCGACGTTGACATTTGTCCGGACTCGCTGTGGTACAAACCCTCGTGCTGTAGATCAGTCGACCGGAGAGGTGAGGCTGGCATGCACCTTCTGTCTCGGGGTGCATGAGTTCTAATGGTACGGCTCGTGATATTTGCAGTCAGCCACAGCGCTTGCAGCAGACATGACGAAGACGAAAGTGCTGTTTGTGTGCCTGGGTGAGCATTCTTCGGTGCGACATACTAGCTTTGGACACAACTGTCAAAACTCAGTCATCTCACAAATGCTGCTCAGACTGTTGAGTGATATCGATGCATGCTGTCTGTTGCAGGCAACATCTGCCGCAGTCCAACAGCTGAGGCTGTGTTGAAAGCAGTAGTGAAGAGGTCAAATGTTCAAGATGAGTTTTTCATAGACTCATGTGGGACTGGCGGTGGCAATGAGGACTGGTACTTTCACTATGAAACCTTTCGCACAACTGCTCCTCTTTGCACTGCATATGCCACATATCACAACGAGATGTATGCAGCAGACATTTGCTACTTTCAGGTACAAAGTAGAAACCAAGGATGGGTGGGCATACCACGTAGGCGATGATGCAGATGAGCGCATGACAGCTGCAGCTCAGAAAAGGGACGTTCATCTCACCTCCACATCCAGACCACTTGAGCCAGAGGACTTTCAGAAGTTTGATTTCATTGTTGGCATGGACGATGAAAACATCAAGGCAATCAAGAAGGCTGCAGCACACTGGAAGGACAACTTGAAGAAACCGCTTCCTGAGGACTGGGAACAGAAGGTCAGCCAGACATAGCATCATGCCACAGGGACACTGGATCTTGTTCTTTGCCAGACACTTGAGCCATCATACCTATCAATATATGACAGCTGTGGAATGGTTGCACGTAGGTGCAACTCATGAGCACCTATTTGACAAAGACAGAGTACAAGGAGTTGAAGGAGGTACCAGACCCATACTTTGGAGGCCCAGAAGGGTTTGAAAAGGTCAGCATATTGATGCATCCTGGCTTTGACACAGCACACCGTGTTAGTGAATATGCCCCAACATCAATACTGCTGAATGCACATGCATGCACCGAAGCTGTCTACATGCTGTAGCACCATGCTGTGTGTTTGCTACAAATATTCATTGCATTAGCTGGCCCTGAGTAGAGGCATGCATTGCAGGTGCTGGATCTGCTAGAGGATGCTTGTGAGGGGTTCCTGTCACACATTGAATCCAGAAAGTTTGCAACTGAGTCTTAACTTGCCGACATGGCATCAAGACACAGTTGGTCTTGCAGCATCAGCCTACTGTGCGGCTGTGCTGTTTGCAAGCTGCACCAACATGCGATGCCCAATCGCAAAGTTTCATCACAAAGCTGCCATATGGATGCACTTGAAAGACAATGAAACAGATTGCATGCGTGCTTCAACAGCCATCTTGTGATGGGGACTCCCCAAAAAGCTCATATGGTTTCATCTTGTTTTGCAACTTCAGATTGCTCATTTTGTGGTGACAGAGATTGTTATGGACTCACCCTCTGCATGATGCTGTTCCAATTTACCTGGGCAGCTTGTGATCACCATTACGCTTGCATCTTCATTTGCAGCTAGCAGACATATTTACATGCATTATTCTGTACTTGGATGTGATCCAAGAAATGACGTGACACAGACACTGCTGTTTCGCCAGAGCCCAATTGCAATCACTCTAGGACTCAAATCTGCAGACCTTGGTCCAAAGTAGCTGTGAGTAACCATCCTGTGTCATGCTTTATTCGCTTGTTGCCAAGCTGAACATCGCTCCAAACATTGTTGCTGCTGCTGTGGTTGTACCTGTTGTCTGAGTGAGCAAGACTACACCCCGGTAGTCCATGACTCTGCGCGGGCTATATGCAGAGCCAAAGCTCCACTCGAGGTTGCAGGAAACAGAGGTGCAGGGCCAGCAGATAGATCTGTTACAAGGCAAATTGCACATGTAAATTGAGCGATCTTGCTGCCCCCATTTCCGATTTCCCTCAGCAGAAGTTACGTTTTGGCTTTGCGCGCCGTGTTGAGTCCACCATCTTATGCCGTTTTTGAGGACACCAGACCTTACACTGTCCTGAAATGGCAAATATGATGTCTATGGCAGATCAATACGAAGCTTTGGCAAAACTGCTGCAGCCGCAAGATACTCAGGTGATCATGATCCGCACTTGATCTCGCGGTTGCGGCAGGCTCCCGCTGCTATAGTACCCAATGACAGCACTATCTATTGCAGAAGTCCGAAGGAGAGCAGGCCAGATCTAGCCGTGTGCAGCCCTTTGACCAGAGGCCTCCTGATGCTGTAGAGCAGATTCTGGTGGCAGAGCCTACAGGCAGAGGTCACCCTTCAGAGACTCCTGCGGGTATATGGGAGGATGACGAAGTACCGTATCAAGTGACAGCCGGCAACTCCGAAGATACACGTGAGACACCCAGGTTGAGAGCTGACTGATGCTGTTACCACTTTGCATGCCAGGTGCTGTAGGTGCAAACACACAGGCAGCAATAACACAGCAGCACACTTGTGGAGTGCAGCTTTGAGTTTCTGTACAAGCAGGCGGTCACCAGCACTGACGCTTTCCTTGGAATAATGGACAAGGATGCCTCCTCTGCTTGTTGTGAGGATCTAGACCTTCGCATCGATCTGCCAAACGCCAACAGTCTGTCTGGTAAAACTGTTGCTGATGTCTTACCAGGAGCACCTGCTGGGCAATAAGTCATACCTGGCAGGCGCTGTCTGACAGGTTTGTGCTGATCATGATGTTGTCCTGCAGAGTTGGATCTAGATCTACAGCCAACAAAGATTCTACTGACATCACCAGCATAGTAAGGTCATTGTAGCCACCATGGTGATATTTGTCCAGTCCTTGATGTCAGATCTGAGCAGTCTGATAGGGCTGGTGCTGAGATGTTTGCATTCATGCAGCATGCTGTGCCTTCCACTACCACACAAAATAGATGACAAGCAAAGTTCAGCAAAGTGGGTAGCAAAGAAGAAGCAGCTGACACTTACCATGCGTATTGTGAGGGACCATTGATAGAAAAGCATGAGCGCTGCTCAGCCGGGGCATGCAGCGTAGTTCAGCTTGCAGAGCTGGCACAATTCTGGAATCATCCTGGAGATGACCATCCATGGTCCGTGCACACAAGCTTGACCTGAGGCTTGCACAGAGGTCTTTGCTTGTGAATTATCACTAAAATACGAAGTGTCTGGAACGAGTTCGCACTTTGCTTTTGAATTTCTTCTCGACACGCATTATGCTAGCATGCCCAAATGTAGGCATTGATGCTGTTTGCACACAAATTGACGCCAGCGTAATGTGTGACTGCAGCTGTATCAATTTGCAGCATACCTTTCAAAACACAATGAGCTTGACAGGAGCAGACTAGAGCCTGCGTAGTAACGCGGGGGGCAGCTAAGACAGGGCGTGTGATGGATCATCTTCATATTACCTAGAAAATTCTCATTAATGATGTAGAGACACGCCATGCGCATGAACGACTAATTTACGGAGCACGTCAGGTCAATGCTTTTGCTCCCAACGCAAGGCTTCGCGCATGCTGGCATAGTCGAGGCAGTCTGCAAGCACAATCCAGAGTCTGCATCCTCAGCTGTTCACGACGGGGCCTGCCTGCTGATCATGCAAAGTGGTCTACAGAGCTGATGCTGTGACTGGCAGTGAGTCGGAGCCGCTGAACAGCCTGACTCGTCAAACTTCGCATCGGCCTCGGTATTGTGGAGTGTGCACGCACAGCAACCATGGCAGGCGTGGAAGTCAGTGGCCAGGGACAAATAGTTGCACTGCCCTTCAGAGTAGAAAAGCTCAGGTGCACATATAGTCCGGCGAAGACGTCTCCGAACACACTTTGCTCCAGCTGTTCCAGCGTTAAAAGCATTTGCGCTTTTCAGTTTCGATGCCAAGTGGACCTCTGAGCAGGGCGCACAGCTGGACTTGGACCTCACCTGCTGCACGTTCAGTAAGCCTCACAAGGCCAGTGACGCTTGGGATTTCGGCCAATGTTCAACCTGTAAACCTCACGCCATGGCGCAGGTGCCGAGGGAAAGCTACGCAGCTTTGCTGGCCCTGGTCACAGCACAGCAGAGGAAGGTGGAATATTTCACCAGGTCGGCCCCGAAGTTAGCTTGGCAATCAGCCTGGACCACTCAGTACCACACAGTCAACTGCGTCTCCTGCTTTCCTGATTTGCATGTTCAACCCTTGGCTAAACACAAGCATGTGCCCTACAGGGCACTCCAGAGGGCGATACTGTCACAGTATACCCTTCCAAGATTGACCCTCACTGTGAAGCCTTGATTTTTGTTTTAAGCGCTTCAGACAGTGATGTGTCCACAATGAATCTCGCAACTCCAACTACTTTGCATTTCAATGGCTATAGTGCAGGTGAGATGCATCTTTTTTCCCGGCTTTGTCCTGAATTTGCATTATCAACTTTGCCAAGACAGTACTGACACATCAGTGCTACAATGCCATGTGTAACAAACACACGCCCAAGTTATCAACCAATCCGCTGCATGTGTGCAGTCACTCGATTACTTACTTGTGTTTGCTATGCCCAGAATTGGACGCGTCATTGGAGCCAATGTTCCAATGCAACCTGCAGCCCCACTTGCCAACTGCGGAAGCCCCAATTGCGCCCTCCACAGCAGACAGCCAATCCATCATCATCTGTGCAATGCACCGATCCACAGACAGCTGGGTGACCACGTTCAGTCTGCTGCCACAGCCCAGCCACAGCTGGGGCCACTTTGTGCCAGAGCTGCGCACTGTGCTAAGTCAGCTGCCAGGCTTCCCTGTGCACAAGCTGGCTGCTGCTCAGGAGGGGATTGTGGACAAGGTACCACTTCTCCCTCTGCTGGTTGCAGCACAGAGCAGATGCAGCTACTAAGTAGAAATGTTGCTGCCTGTTGTTGCACACTTTCAAGCAACAGCTTCTGAAAAGTCATAAAATTTCTCATTATCCAGCTGCTTGGTAGCTGTCAAGCTCAAAGTACTTCCTGAGGCATGCACTTTAGACATCAGCAATGGCTGCAGAGTTGTGCAAGCAGCATCTTAAAATGTTTTGTTGGATCTTCATGCACATTGTCCAACCATGACATGGCCCGCAGGTGGTGTTGCTGCGACGGTTTGAGGACCGTACGGCGGAGGTCCTGAGCTGCAGCGGGCAGGCAGTGCAGAAGGTGCGCCTGGACTTTGGGTGGGAGGGCGCCCTGGTGGGGGAAGGCATTGAGGGCGTGGAGATGGAATGGAATGCACTATGCTATGACATAATTGTGAGTTGCAATGATGCGACTACATCCAGCTTTGTGACAGCTGCAGTCCGACAGTATGTGCTCACACATACTGTAGGACTGCCACTGAGTATGCTGCAAAATTGCACATCCTGTCACTCATGGGTTACTCCAATCCTGTGGCAGATCGTTTTTCAAATTTGGTACAGCACCAGTGAGTGCCTGAGCGTCGTGCAGAGACCATGCTGAGAGTCATGGATGGTAATGCAACAGACGCTTCACAGAAATGCAGCCCAGCAGCATGCAATCTGGCCAGGTCAGCAGCCTAATATCTTGTGCTGATAAAGCATAGTTCAGCCTGATTGCAGCAAGGCTGCTCATATCATGATGAGCACAAGTCTGTATACAGTGCAGCACTCAGTGCAACAAGCATGGCAGTATCTATGTCAAAAGGTTACTAAGCAACCACAGGGACAGCAAGCGCAGTCAAGCACATGGGCTGCTTGCAAAGTGCAACTGGCAGCCCTGATGCATGATCTTGATCACAGACACACAGCATCCTTGCTACTATGTTCAGGGGGAACAGACACTGGCAGTGAGCAGCAAGAGCAAGGAGGCAGATGGCATCACAGCTGTCCCCGACCCTCCTGCCCCAGAAGAAGAGGAAGAGGCTGCCCCCCCTGAAGCTGACCCAGAAGCTGAGGAGGGTGATGAGCCCAAGCCCGAGGCTGCAGCTGAGGAGAAGCTGCCTGCAGC
>JAABUK010001366.1_pt1 | contig 46736 bp, 35 predicted proteins | sample 5559141 | NCBI WGS metagenome assembly JAABUK01 (sample SAMN10711869, study PRJNA513367) | rock metagenome | isolation source: Antarctica rocks | place: Antarctica: Victoria Land, Pudding Butte nord | collected 2016-01-03 | reverse complement strand
ATACCGAAGAAAACAAACGAAGACGGCGCGGCAAGCAACAACGGCAATGGCAGCGGCGGCAACGGCGCACATGGTAGCAACGGCGTACATGACAGCAGCAGTAGCGTTGACGATCATGGCAATGCCGAGCCGTCGCGCAACCTTTTTTCGCGTAACGCGATTCCGCGCGGCGTACAGTTTTATCGTGAGCCGGACATGGACGCCGCCAACTTTTCAGGCTCGATGAACAACGCAATTGATCCCGCGCAGGATGCCGAACCACACGCGGGCGGCGCGACGACACCGCAAGCGATGGCGCAACAATCAATCACCACGCACACGGATAAATCATCTGCCGCCGCAGACGCGAACACGCCTGCAAGCATCGGCGCATCAAACTTCGCCGCGCGCGTGAATCGCACACAATTGCCGACGGGCGCAACGCTGCTTGTGCTGGAAAATCACGCGACGCCGACTGTCTCGATTCGCGGCTCTTTGCGCGCAGGCTCTTACTTTGAGCCGCGCGACAAGCCGGGACTCGCCGAACTCACGGCGGACATGCTCGAACGCGGCACAAAGAATCGCCGCAAGTTGGAAATCGCGGGCGAACTCGAAAGCGTCGGTGCGGAACTAGGCTTTTCCAGCGATACCTTCGCCGTCAATTTCGCCGCGCGTCTCCTGAGCAAAGACTTGCCGCTCGTGCTCACGACGCTCGCTGAAAATTTGCGCTCGCCCGCGTTCCCTGCGGACGAATTAGAGAAACTAAAACAGCAAGCTATCGCCGCCATTCAGGAGCAGCAGGGCAACACGGGACATCGCGCTTACGAACGCTTCGCCTCGCTCGTCTTCGATCAGTCGAATCCCTTTTACGTCGCTCCCGGCGAAAAGCTCGTTGCCAGCATCAACTCGATCATCGTCGAAGATGTGCAGCGTTTTTATGATGAACGCTACGGCGGGCGCTCCATGATTCTCACCGTCGTCGGCGACGTTCAGAGCGACGATGTGCGCCGCCGATTCGAGGATGCGTTCGGCTCGTTCGCAGGCACCGAAAGCGTTGCGATCGACGTTGCGGACACGTCGCCGCAAGCAGAAACAAAACGCGAAATCGTTTTCCTGAAAGACAAAGGCAGCATAGACGTGCTGCTCGGCTCCGCCGCCTCCTTGCGCCGCTCGTCCGAAGATTACTACGCCGCCGTCATCGCCAATAGCGCGCTCGGCATGTCCACGCTTTCCTCGCGTTTAGGTTTGCAAGTGCGCGATGCCGAAGGCTTGACCTACGGCATCAACTCACGCTTTCGCGCTCCCGGTTTGGCCGCAGGCCCTTGGTACATAGGCGTCACAGTCAATTCGCACAACGTCGAGCAGGCGATCAAATCCGCGTTGAACGTGCTGCGCGACTACACCGCAAACGGCATACGCCTTGACGAACTCGCTGACGAAAAATCGGCTGCCATCGGCTCCTTCAAAGTCTCGCTTGCCACCAACGCAGGACTCTCGCGCGCTCTCTGGAACGCGGAATTCCACAATCTCGGCGCAGACTACATAGACCGCTTTCCGCAACTCGTCCAAAACGTTTCGCTCGACGAAGTCAACGACGCGATTCGCAAATATTTTCGTCCAGACCAACTCACCATCGTCATCGCTGGCGCATACGAAATGTCCAACACGGCAGCGACTCCAATCGTCTAAAGATAAAAGCACGAAGGCTCGACAAATGATGCCGAGCCTTCGTGCGGTTAGTGCAAAAAGATAAGGGCATGAATAAATCTCTGCCCTTATCTTTTTGTGTAGCATTCGCGGATTAAATTGTTGATGCGACGGTGAAACGCTTCCGCGCAGTTCATTCAAACGCGCTGATGATGGCTTCGGCAAATTCCATTGTTTTAGATTCGCCGCCGATGTCGCGCGTGCGCACGCGGCCTTCCTCGAAAACTTTGAGCATCGCTTTTTCGATGCGTTCGGCGGCGTCGCGCTCGTCGAGGTGGCGCAGCATTAGTATGCCGCTTTGCAGAAGCGCCGTCGGATTGGCGATGCCCTGTCCGGCGATGTCCGGCGCAGAACCATGCACGGCTTCAAAGACCGCGCCCTGCTCGCCAATGTTCGCGCCGGGCACAAGCCCAAGACCGCCGACAAGCCCCGCGCATAAATCGGAAACGATGTCGCCGTAAAGGTTTTCGAGCAGCATAATGTCGAATTGTTCAGGACGCATTACAAGCTGCATACACGCGTTGTCAACGATCTTGTCGTCGGCTTCGATCTCCGGGTAATCTTCAGAGACTTTGCGGAAGCAATCCAGGAACAATCCATCCGACAACTTCATAATGTTGGCTTTGTGGATGGCTGTGACTTTCTTGCGATTTTCGCGCCGCGCATACTCGAACGCGAAACGTGCGACGCGCGTCGAAGCCTTCTCGGTAATGATTTTTATGCTTTCGACGACGCCGGGTACGACGACATGCTCGATGCCGGAGTAAAGGTCTTCCGTGTTTTCGCGCACAACGATCAAGTCTATGAAAGGATAACGCGTCGGCACATTCGGGAGCGTGCGCACGGGGCGCAGGTTAGCGTAAAGATCAAGCACTTTGCGCAAGCCGACGTTGACGCTTGTAAAGCCTTTGCCGATGGGCGTGGTAATTGGCCCTTTGAGCGCAACCTTGTTTTTTTTGATCGATTCGAGCAGTTCGTCCGGCAGTGTATTACCGAATTTTGCAAGCGCCTGTGCGCCCGCGTAATAGGTTTCCCATTCGACTTCAACGCCCGCCGCTTCGATGATATGCACGACCGCCGAAGAGACTTCGGGGCCGATGCCGTCGCCCGGAATCAGTGTGATAGTATGTTTCATAATAGTAGTGGTCAGTAGTCAGTGATTAGTGGTCGGTAAAGCAAGATAAGCATTAATCAGTAATCGTCGATTAGAAGAGGGATTTTCTTCTGACCACTGTTTACTGACCACCGACCGCTGCGTTGTGGCATCATACCAGCAATTTCTCATCAATGGAAAACGCGGAAGAATTTGAAGCGGGCGAAGCAACGATGGCCGATGTTGTAGTTGTCGGCGGCGGCGTTATCGGATTGACGATTGCGCGTGCGCTCGTCGGGCGCAACGCGCGCGTGCTGCTCATCGAGCGCGGAGAAATGCTTGGTATGGAAAGCTCGCGCGCCGCCGCAGGAATGCTCGCGCCGCAGTCTGAAGCGGATCGAGCGGATGAGTTTTTCGCGCTGGCGTGCGCGAGCCGCGAGATGTATCCGTTGTTCGCCGAATCCTTGCGCGAAGAAACGGGCATCGGCATCGAGCTTGAAAAAACAGGCACGCTTTATCTGGCGTTCACGGAAACGGACGAGCGTGAGATCAGGCATCGCTATCAATGGCAAAAAGGAGCGGGGCTGTGCGTCGAATATTTAGCGGCTGAAGAAGCGCGCGCGCTGGAACCATGCGTCTCGCAGCATGTACGCGCGGCTCTTTTGTTCCCGCTCGATGTGCAGGTAGAAAATCGCAAGCTCCTCACTGCGCTCGCGGCATCGCTTGAGAAATCGAAGGCGCAAATATGGACAGGCGCGAATGTCGAAGCGTTGCGGGTTGCGGACGGGCGCACGCTCGGCGTCGAAACTTCGCGCGGCTTTGTGCGTGCTCCCGCAGTCGTGATGGCGTGCGGCGCATGGACATCATTCATTAAAGTCAAAAATGCAAGCGACGATCATAGCCTTGAAAGCGGCGGCGTTAGCAGCAACGATGATGAAGCGTCGGTTGTTGCGGTGAAGCCTGTGCGCGGGCAGATATTGTGCTTTCAAACGCGAGAGAAGGCCGCGCGGCATGTGCTTTACAGCCCGCGTGGTTATCTTGTGCCGCGTCTTGACGGGCGCGTGCTCGCCGGTTCGACAACCGAAGACGCGGGCTTCGATAAGCGCACCACAGATGAAGGCACGCACGCGATCATGGCTCACGCGCAGGAAATTGCGCCCGCGTTGATTGACGAGATGCAAGTGATTGATTCGTGGGCGGGCTTGCGTCCGTGCGCGCCGGATGAGCAACCCGTGATCGGCGCGGACAGCGAGGTGCGCGGCCTTTTTTACGCTACAGGACATTACCGCAACGGAATTTTGCTCGCTCCGATCACGGGCGAACTCATTGCTAAAATGATAGTGGAAAACATTGCATCACCGCTCATCGAAGCGTTCACGCCGAATCGCTTTCGCTGCGCGGGCGTTCGTTAATCCTTCATCAGGGAAAGCACGTTGACATGAAATTATCATCGGCTCTCGCTTTGTCCGCGATGCTCACAGCGGCGGCAATTTCTTACGCGCCCGCGCATACTTTCGCGCAGGCCAGACGCGTTGCGCCGCGTTCCTCTTCCAACGCTCCGGCGACGAACGCCAGCACGGAAGTCTCTTCCGACGCCAACACCTCTGCCGTCGCGCTCTACGAAGAAGCGCGCGATTATGCGTCCCAAAAGTTTGCGGAGTTCGAGCGTGGGAAAGTGCCTTTCGATCCGGTGTTGCTTGAGCGCACATTGCAGGAACAGCGCCAGACGGCGGCACGCCTTGCGGCGCAACTCGCGGCGCGCGGCAACATGGCGGGCGCAGATTTTTATTATCTGGGACTATTGCAGACGCTTGCAAAAAATGCGGACGGCGCAATCGACGCGATGCAACGTTTTTTAGCGAAGACACCCGATGCTCAGGCGGATCGAGCGCAGGAAGCGCGTGCCGTCATCACGGAACGCGCCGCCGAATTGAACTGCGTCGATGAATCGACAAAAGCGCTCGCCGATTATTCGAGCCACGAACCGCAGCGGCAATCAGAGCGCGCGCGCATGGAAAGCGCCGTCACGAACGCTTACCGCCGCCTCAAACAAACGGATCAAGCACTCCTGCACGCCGAAGCAGCCTTCGCCGCCGCAAAGCAAATCAAGCCCGACGCCGCGAACCCGGAAACACGCGCGCATACTCTTTACACAACCGGCGCGGCGCTCGCAGACATGCGTCTTGAAGCAGGAAAAAACGGCGCGACGCCGGACGCTGCCATAAATATTTTGGAAGAAATGCGCGACCTTGCGCTTACAGATTCCTACGCGCGTTTGTATCTCGAAGCGACAAAGAAGCTCGCCGACACGCTCGTTGACAGCGGGCGCAAACCCGACGCCGCCAGAATGCTCGACGATTCGATTGCGCGCGTCAAAACAGGCATTCGCGGCGCGGCGGGCGTGCGCGGCGTGACCGAAGCCTTGCGTTTGAAACAGCGGCGTTTGAAACTTCAAGGCGCGCCGCCGCCGGAGTTGACGGCTGTCATTAAGTGGATAGATCAAACGCCCGTAAAACTTTCCGATTTGCGCGGGCAGGTTGTGCTGCTCGATTTCTGGGCGACGTGGTGCGCGCCGTGCCGCGCGACTTTTCCTTCCCTCAGACGCTGGCACGAGGATTACGCAGACAAGGGATTGACGATGCTCGGCATCACGAAGTATTACGGCGTTGCTGAAGGCATGGCGGTTGACCACGACGCGGAAAACGATTTCCTGCGCCGCTTCAAAAACGCCGAAAGACTTTCTTACGGATTTGTCATCGCGGGCGCGGACGATAATCTGCGCAACTACGGCGTGACCACGATTCCGACCATCGTGCTCATTGATCGTCGCGGGCTGGTGCGCTACATAGGCACAGGCGAAAGCGAAGAAGAAGAAAACGCAATCGGCCAGATGATCGAGAAACTTCTCAACGAAACGGACGCGAAAACGACGGCAAGCAGCAAGTAACGAAACGAAGAGGCGGTTGTCAGTTCATCGCGCATTAAGCGACTCACTTATGCGATCTTTCATTTACCGCGCGCACATCTGGTTAGGATTAATCGTCGCCGTTCCGGTGCTCGCATGGGCAACGAGCGGGCTGCTGTATGTTTTGCCGAATCGAGTCGAGGGCGGCAAAATCGAGAGCATCAAGGCGGCGGATGTACAGGTGTCTGCGCCGGACGCGCTCATGCGCGCCAACGCGTTTGCCGGAAAGCAATTGCCGATTACTGCGCTGACGCTTTTGATGCGCGATGGGCGTCCCGTTTATCAGGCCGTCGGCGGACTCGGCGCGGAATCGCTGCTGATCGACGCGGAAACAGGCGCGGTCAAATTCGCTCCGCCGCCCGGCGTGTTGACACGCTACTTTCGGCAGGCGCATTTTTATTACTTCGCCGGAAGCTGGCAAGTATTTTTACTCGCGTCGATGTCTGCGCTCGCCGCGCTCTCGGCTCTCTCCGGCATTTATTTGAATTGGACTTGGTGGCGCAGAAAAGCGCGTGCGAGAAATTAAACGCGCCGTGCTGAACTTTTCCACGCGATTCTTTTTACAACGCGCTGGATGCGGCGGGCATCAGTTGAACAGGTAAAATATGCAAGGTCTAAGTATCGTTAATATTGCAATCGCTTTCGCGGGCGGCGTGCTGTCTTTTCTCAGCCCGTGCGTGCTCCCCCTCGTGCCGGGCTATGTGTCTTTGATTTCCGGCGTCAGCATCGACAGCTTGAAAAACGATGACGGCGGCGGACGCATTAACGCAAAGCGCGCCGTCATCGCTAACTCGCTCGCCTTCAACGCAGGATTATCGTTAATCTTCATCGCGCTCGGCGCGGGCGCAGGACTTATCGGCGCGAGCATTATCTCGAATCCTTGGGTGCGCATCATCGGCGGCCTCGTCATTATTTTGTTCGGCTTGCAATTGATCGGGCTGCTGAAAATCGGCGCGCTTTATAAAGACACGCGCATGTTCTCGGATGAAAAGCCGCGCGGGATGTTCGGTTCGATGACGCTCGGCATGGCTTTCGCCGCCGGTTGGACGCCGTGCATCGGGCCAATCTTGGGCGGCATTATCGGTTTAGCGGCAACGAGCGGCGGCTGGAAAAGCGGCTTCGTTTTGTCTTGCTTTTATTCGGCGGGACTCGCCCTGCCGTTTTTGCTGACGGGCTTGAGCATCAATAAATTTTTAGGCTTCTACTCGAAATTTCGCCAGCATCTGCACAAAGTCGAAGTCGTGTCCGGCATCGTGCTGATCCTGATCGGCGGCTTGATTATGAGCAATCGCGTAACCTTGCTGGCAAGCTCTAGCGTCGCTTCGTGGCTGCCGAACGCGGAAAGTTTAGTCGAAGGCCGCTTCAATGAAGGAGCGGCGACAAGTCCGGCGGCGGGCGACAAATCCGCTCCCGACACGAGCAAGTTTGCGCTCGCGCCCGATGTTCAATTTCAAACGCTCGACGGCAAACCGTTTCGCCTCGCAGACCTTCGCGGGCGCGTCGTGCTGCTGAATTTCTGGGCGACGTGGTGCGTCCCGTGTCGCGGCGAGATTCCCGAATTCAACGCCATGCAGCGCGATCTGGAAGCACGCGGATTGACAATCGTCGGCGTCTCGACTGCCGACACGAACGACACGGCAGACATGATTAAGGAATTCCAGAAAGACACCAAACAGGATTACACTTTAGTGCTCGGCGCAGACGATGTCGGCGCAAAGTTCGGCAACGGGCCGGGCTTGCCCGTCACCTATATCATTGACCGGCAGGGGCGCATCCGGCAGAAAATCACCGGCGGCAAAAAGCGCGAAGCATTCGAGGCCGCCATCACGCCGCTGCTCGATGAAGCGCCTGCGACGGCAGCGAAGAATAATTGAGATGGCAAAAAAAAGAGCTTCCTCAAACAAAGCCAAACCCGCGCCCGCGCCGGAAGGAATCACACGCATAACCGTCGCGGGCTTCAAGTCGATCAGCGACGAGCAAAGCATCGAGATTGCGCCGCTGACGATCCTCGCGGGCGCAAACAGTTCCGGCAAGTCCAGCATCATGCAGCCGCTGCTGTTGTTCAAGCAAACACTCGAAGCCAACTACGATCCCGGCGCGCTGCGGATTGACGGCCCCAACGTAAAATTCACATCCGCCGATCAATTTCTTTGCCACATCGAAAAGGGTGAGACTGAAACGGGATTTCATTTTGGTATTGAGGTTGGAACAAACGGGATCATTGAGAACATTACTACTTACTTCAAAAGGTATCGTGGCAAGGGACTTGACGTTCAGCAAATGACTTATAATAGCGAGGAAGGGACACATACATTACGCAGCGGTATGCCTTATAATCAGCTTCTCTCTAATATCCCTGCTTTAGTAAAAGACATTCAGGAGTGGCAGCTTTTTAGAAAAGAGCCGAAAAAGCTAGAGTGGTTTATTAACCGCAATCGTTGTTTTTTGGAAGTCGGCTACAAAGAGTTTGCTGACCCAGAAAATCAGGATAATTATGCAGGCCGATACTACTATTCAGACCAGCCAAGCATTTTTTCTCCAAGCGAGAATTTCGAGCCGTATATCCGCGATGTTATTCATCTGCCCGGATTGAGAGGCAATCCAGAGCGAACATATCCGGTGACGGCTGTCGGCTCGATGTTTCCGGGAACATTTGAGAATTATGTGGCGAGCGTTATCGCGCACTGGCAAACGGATAAAAGCAAGATCGAAAGTTTGAGTAAAGGGTTGGAAAAGCTCGGCCTGACATGGAAAGTCGCGGCGAAGTCGCTCAACGATACGCAGGTCGAGTTGCAGGTCGGGCGCATGATTCACGGCGCGAGAGGCGGCGCGCGTGACATGGTCAGCATCGCGGACGTTGGCTTCGGCGTGTCGCAGACATTGCCCGTGCTCGTCGCGCTGCTTGCGGCAAAGCCTCACCAGCTTGTTTATCTCGAACAGCCGGAGATTCATCTTCATCCGCGCGCGCAGACGGCGATGGCAGAGGTGCTGGCGGATGCGGCGAATCGCGGCGTGCATGTCGTGGTGGAAACGCATAGTTCGCTTTTGCTGCTGGGAGTGCAAACGCTGGTGGCCGAAGGCAAGCTCGCGCCGGACAAGGTAAAGCTTCATTGGTTCAAGCGACGCGCGGGCGACGGCGCAACGGAGATTACCACCGCCGATTTGGACGAGACGGGCGCGTTCGGCGATTGGCCGGAAGATTTCGCGGACGTGACGCTCGAAGCGGAGAGCAACTATCTTGACGCGGCAGAGTCGCGCGCGGGGACGAAACGGCGTGCGGGCTAACGCGTCGAAACGAGTTGTGATAGATGCTTCCGTTGCGAGCGCCGCCGGTGGAGAAGAAGCGACGTTTCCGACATCGAAGCCCTGCCGCGATTTCTTGCGCGCATTCCTCGATACATCTCATTCGGTTGTGATGACATCCGAGATTAGGGACGAGTGGAACAGGCATCAATCAGGATTCGCGCGTGCATGGAGAAGTTCGATGGTGTCGCGCAGAAGAATGACGACGCTCGACCCGACGATTGACGAAAATTTACTCCGCCGAATAGAAAACAGTTCGCCCCATGAAAATCCGCGCGCGGCGATGCGAAAAGATTTTCGTCTCATTGCAGCTGCCTTTGCCGCCGACAAGATAATTGCTTCGCTCGATGAAGAAGCAAGATCATTGTTCGATTCGGCAACAACGAGCGTCGCAGCACTTAAGGCAATTGCGTGGATCAATCCTGATATAATGGAAGAAGGCTGTGCGGCGTGGCTGCAAAGCGGCGCTAAACATGAAAGAAAACGCCTGCTCGGATACAGGCGCAGAGCAAGTTGAAACTAGACAGTCGTCATCGTTCGGTAAACTTTCTACAATCAAACATCGGGAGTTATTGCTATGGCTAAACATTTATTTATCGCGCTTTTTCTGCTTGCGCTCGTTCCCTTCGCTTCGCAGGCGCAGGAGCACGCGCACGAATACGCGCCGCTGCAGGAAAAGAAAATCAATTACAAGGATTGGTCGTTTAAGGATTTGAAGACGGATACGCCCGTCAGCTTGAGTTCGCTCGTGGCGGGCAAAAAGCTTGTGATGGTCGTTTACTTTGCGCCGTGGTGCCCGAACTGGCGCTTCGAGGCTCCGGTTGCCGCCAAGCTTTACGACAAATACAAAGCGCAGGGATTTGAAGTTATCGGCGTCGGCGAATACGGCACGCGCGATGAAGTCTTGAAGTTTTTCGGCACATCCGGGTTTCCCTATACCATCGTCACCGAATCCGAAACGGCTGACGCGCGCGATAAAACAACGCACTACAAATATCGTCAGGCGGCGGACGACAAGCGCAAATGGGGATCGCCCTTCAACGTCTTTTTAGAACCCGCGAAGCTTCAGAAAAAGGGCGACACGCTCACCGAAAAAGCTTGGATCGTGGGCGGCGAGTTAATCGAAAAAGACGCCGATGATTTTATTCGTGAGCACTTGAAATCAAACACGGACGCGAAATCGGCGCGGCACTAAAGCACGCAAAACAGGCGCGCGCCGTTTAGTTGATAACGTCAGGCCATTCGTCGGGCGTCGTGAATGGAATCGGCGACGCGTGATGCAGGATCATGCGCCAATTGTTGGCAACGCGCTGAAAGATGTTGGTTGCCTGTGCCGCTGCTGCCGCAAGTCCTTCGTCGGTCATCATAGAAATCGTTTCCGAGCAAACGATCCACGCGACATCGCCGACAATCGTCACATGCTCGTTGCTTGCGGCAATCGACATTGGATTCGGTGCGGAGAAAATCGCGATCCAACTCTGGCGTATGCGCTCGTACCCGCTGATCGCTTCGCGCCCCGGATGCACGCAGACAGCCGCTTCTTCCTTCAGCCACACTTCGTCCATCTCATCTATATCGAGCGCGGTCATCGCCGCATAAAACCGCTCGTTGGCTTCGCGCACGCGCTGCTCATCGGACATCTCTCGTCTCCTGCTTTTTCACACGAATAATTTTAGTTCCCGCGTCTCTGGCAAACTGCGTGCAACAACTGCTAAGATGGCGGGCTTTTGTATCCGCCCGAATTTCGCATCATGGCAAACCTTATTATGAAACTCAGAATACTTTATCATGGTCATTGCTTCGACGGTGTGGCGTCTGCCGCCGTCTTCACGCGCTTTTACCGCTCGCGCATAAACGAAAACGCGTCAGTAAATTATACGGGCTTGCTTCACCGCAAAGGCAACCTCTTCGACGAAGCGATGTTCGACGGCGACGAAAACGCCATTGTCGATTTCAAGTATTCCGCGTCCAATCGTTTGACTTGGTGGTTCGATCATCATCAATCGGCTTTTCTCACTGCCGAAGATGAAGCGCACTTCAACGCCGACACTTCAGGCAAAAAGTTTCTCGATGCGACACGGAAATCATGCACGGAATTTATCGCCGACATCGCCCGCACGCGGTTCGGTTTCGAGGACGCTTCGATTGATCCGCTTATCCTTTGGGCGCACACGATTGACGGCGCGTTTTATGAATCGCCCGCGCAGGCCGTCGAACTACGCGAACCCGCGCTGCAGCTCATGCAGGTTATCGAAGCCGAACCCGATGATGCGTTTATCGAAGAAATTATCCGCGATTTAACGACAAGAACACTTGATGAAGTTGCCACAAGCGAGGAAGTGCAGCGCCGCTTTCGCCCGATTCTCGCGCAGCATTTGGAGACGCTGGAAATCGTTCGCCGCAAAGCTTCCTATGCGGATGCCGTCGTGCAGTTCGATTTGATTGACGACAAACTCGAAGGCTTTAATAAGTTTATTCCGTATTATCTTTACCCGGACACGACCTATTCCGTCGCGCTCACGCACGGAGCGCAGCGCACGAAGATTTCCGTCGGCTCGAATCCTTGGAGTCCGCGCCCGCGCTACCACAATATCGCATCCATCTGCGAGCGCTACGGCGGCGGCGGCCATGCGGTAGTCGGCGCAGTGTCTTTCGCGCCCGACGAAGTGGAAAGAGCGCGCGCGGTAGCCATTGAAATTGTGGATGAATTAAAATCGGCGAATTGAAATCAACACCGTCCCGAAAAATTTAGAACCTTGCGATACCAACCTTCCACGCCGGGACGTAATGCGTAGCCGCGATCCGCGTCTGTTTCATAAAAGAGCGGGTGCGAATAACCGGCGACGCGCAAAGAAATTTCGGCGATGCACAGCACGACAAGCAGGCTCACGAAAACGATTGATGCTTTGGCGATGCGCTCGTTTCTCTTGCTCCGGTTTCGCATCCCTTTATGATCGAATTCTAACGCGCCATCAATTCTTCTATTTCTTCCGGCTGCTTCGGAACTTCGGCTGTCAGCACACGATTGCCGTCTTCCGTGATAAGCACGTCGTCTTCGATGCGAACGCCGATGCCCAAGTATTTTTCGGGAACATCCTTTGTGTTCGGCGGGATGTAGAGGCCGGGTTCGATGGTGATAATGATGCCGGGTTCCAATTTGCGCGGCTCGTTGCCGACGCGGTAAAGACCTACATCGTGAACGTCCATGCCTAGATAGTGACCGATGCCGTGCATGTAGAACTGCTTGTACTTTTCTTCTTCGATGAGCTTTTTAACGTCGCCCTGCAAAAGGCCGAGCCGCGCCATGCCTTCGGTAAGAAGTTCGATGGAATGATTTTTTAATTCTTCGAGGCTCGTGCCGGGACGAGCCTGTTCGACGCAGGCTGTTTCGGTTGCGAGCACAAGGTCATAGATGTCGCGTTGCGCTTGTGTGAAACGCCCGTTGACGGGAAAGGTGCGCGTGATGTCGGAAGCGTAACCTTTGTATTCCGCGCCCGCGTCAACAAGCACTAAATCGCCGTCGCGCAAGGGAGCATCGTTATTGACATAATGCAGGATGGTGGCGTTAGCGCCGCCGCCGACAATCGAGTTGTAAGAGGGAGCGCTCGCGCCGTTTTTGCGAAAGATGTATTCGATGAGCGCTTCGATTTCGTATTCGTTCATGCCGGGGCGCGTTTGCTTCATCGCTTCAGTGTGCGCTTCGGCGGCGATGTCTGCGGCGCGCTGCATCAGTTCGATTTCCGCCTGCGTTTTGATAAGACGCAGCTCACTTAGAACAACGCCCACGTCAACGATTGATTGCGGCGCGACGATGCCCTGACGCCCGAGCGCGCGCAGGCGGGCGATTTCTTTGATGATGAGCGCGTCGAGATGCGTGTCGCCCGCGCCGATTGGGTAATAAAGAGTCTTCGCGCCCGCCAGCAATTCGCCGAGCTTTGCCGGAAATTCCTCAATCGGATATGCGGCGTCGGCTTTGTGCGTTTCGCGCGCGCCTTCCGTACCGGCGCGGCGGCCTTCCCAAGCTTCCTTCAGCACATCGCGCGGGCGCACAAAGAGCGTGTATTTGTGTTCCTTCGAGGGACTGATGACGGCGACGCTTTCGGGTTCGTCGAAGCCCGTCAGGTAATAGAAATCGGAGTTTTGACGGTAACGATAATGCGTGTCATTGGTGCGCGCGACTTCGGGCGCGCTCGGTATAATGGCGACGGAATCGGCGTCCATGCGTTTGATGAATTCGGCGAGTTGCGGGCGCGGCATGATAAATTCTCCTTCGGTGTTTCGATGACAGCAACGGCAGGCTGCGTTGAAAGCGCATATTGTAACCGAGACAGAAGAAAACTTGCAGTCGCAGCAGCGCGTTCCGGCCTTCGCTGCGAAATGTTTTCAGGCCATAATCTCTCAACCGGAGAAAAGCGATGATTGCACAACTTTCAAAAAATGCAGCGACGGCAAAAGGTGAAAGCGCACATGAAGAATTTGAAGAATCCATTGTGTCGAGCGATCCGGCGACGGGCGAGGAAATCGGGCGTGTCGGCATAACTTCTTCTTTAGAAGTAGGGAGCGCTGTTTCAAGCGCACGCGCCGCGCAAAGACAGTGGCGAGAACTTTCGTTTGCCGAACGCGGGCATATCATCTTACGCGCAAGAAAATTGGTGCTTGCGGAGATGGACGAACTCGCGCTGCTTATCTCGAGAGAAACAGGCAAGCCCGTGGCGGAAGCAGTGGCGATGGAGATTGTGCCGACGCTCGATCTGATGCAGTTCTTTGCGCGCCGCACGCATCGCCTTCTTCGTGCCGAGAAAATAGACATCGGGCTGTACGGTTTGATGGGACGCACCTCGCGCATCATCTATAAACCATTGGGCGTGGTCGGAATCGTTTCGCCTTGGAATTTCCCTTGGGCGATTCCTCTGGGCGAAGTCGTGATGGCGTTGATGGCGGGCAATGCCGTCGTGCTCAAGCCGAGCGAATTGACGCCGCTCACAGGCCTGAAAATCGGAGACGTATTCAGGCGCGCAGGATTGCCGGATGCTGTGTTGCAGATAGTGACGGGGAGCGGCGCGACGGGCGCGGCGCTGGTCGAAGCGGGCGCGGATAAAATCATGTTCACGGGAAGCGTGGCGACAGGCAAGCGCGTGGCTGAGGCGGCGGCAAAAACTCTCACGCCCGTCGTGCTCGAACTCGGCGGCAAAGACCCTATGATTGTTTTGGAAGACGCCAATATAGAACAAGCCGCGAGCGCCGCCGTGTGGGGCGCGTTCAGCAATTCCGGTCAAGCGTGCGCGTCAATCGAAAGATGCTACGTGCATGAAAATATCGCGCGGGAATTTACCGAACGCGTCGTTGCAAAAACACGCGCGCTCAAGCAGGACATCGGCACGCGCGAAGGCACGGACATCGGCGCCATGTCGAGCGCGCGGCAATTACAAATTGTCGAGGAACACGTCACCGATGCCTTGGCGAAGGGCGCGCAGGCACTCGCGGGCGGCGGGCGCGCAAAGAATCTCGCGGGCGCGTTTCACGAACCGACGGTGCTCTTGAATGCGGATCACACGATGACCGTGATGCGTGAAGAAACATTCGGCCCCGTATTGCCGCTCATGATTTTTAGAACAGAAGATGAAGCCGTCAAACTCGCCAACGAGAGCATTTTCGGATTAACAGCGAGCGTGTGGACGAAAAATATCAAACGCGGAAAACACATTGCGGCGCGCATCGAAGCGGGCACGGTGATGGTCAACGAAGTGCTTTACACGCACGGCATCGCGCAAACTCCTTGGGGCGGCGTCAAGCAAAGCGGACAGGGGCGCACGCACGGGCGCTTGGGTTTGATGGAACTCGTCACCGCGCAGCACATACACGTCAACCGCCTCGCGCACATCGGCGATTTGTGGTGGTTCAATTACACGCCGCGCGCCGCCGCTCTTTTTCGCGGCTTCGCAACACGTTTCAGCACAGGCTCGGTCTGGCAAACCTCGCTCATCATGCCGCAAATCATTCAACGCTTTTTCGAGCGCCGCCGTAGTTGAGTTGTAATAATACCGACTTGCAAATCAGGGGAGATAAATTGTAGGGGCAGGGCTAGTCCCTGCCCGTGTCTTTATCAAGCAAGCGGGCAGCGGGCCTTGCCCTGCCCCTACATCGACCACGTTCATTTGCAAGCAGCTATAATCCGCAAGTTGTAATAAATTGTCCGTAAACATTTATCGCGTGCCGTAGATGAAAGTCTGCGGCACGCGATAAGTTTAAGAGTTGAAGGTTTGGGCAAGCGGCGTTGATGTTAAGTCAACGCCGCTTGCTTTTAAGGAAGCGCGAGAGTTATTGACACTCTCTGTCCGTGCGCGTGGCGACGGGGCTAAAGCGCAATTGGTATTCGCGCGAAGTGATAAAGGCGCACACCATCGAGCGATAGTTGCCGGGCGTGCGGTTGTTCAAAACATCGAGCCAGAAATTGAAGCCCGCTTCATCCGGGTCGCGCCTGAGGTAACCGAAGTATTCCATTAACACAAAGGACGGGTTGAACTCCGCCTGCACGTATTCGGGATAATCCGTTAGCTTGCGAACGACGCGCGCGCGGCTGTCCGTTTCGTTTGCGCCCGCGTTGAACTCCGCGAGAAGTTCAGCGCGGCGATTGCGCAAGTCTATGCCGGAAGACTGCCGCACGGTTTGCAAGAGCGCGTCTATAAAGTCGCCCGCGCTCTGGCCTGTCAAATACCTTTGCTGGAATTCGTCGCGTTGCACGAAGTCGAGCGCAAACGCGAGTTTGTCCGCTTCGAGCGTCGAGCCTGCGCGCAAGTTTCCGCGATCACGGAAGAACTGCACGAAGGTCGGGCGAATGCCGAACGACGCTTTGTAGAAGCGGTATACGAATGCGCCCGTTTGCTGAAATTCCTGCTCGATAAAGAACGCGGCGGAAACATCCCTGCGCTTGCGGCTGATGCAAGTCTGATCCGAACCGCACTCCGTGATTTGGTTCGTCCAGTAATCGAAGCCGCCCGCGTCCGGTTCCCGATTAAGGAAGTCTCTGTACTGCTGGCGCACGAAGAAGCGCGCGTCGTCAATCGGGTTGGTCGTCGCGGCCGTCGCGTCGTTATCCATGATCGTGACGGTGGCGGTGGATTGCGCGCCGAGCACGCCGCCCATCGCATTGCCGAGCGAAAGATTAAACCGCTCGATGCCTTCCGCGTAAACGTCGTCTGTGATTAAGACGTTGAAGGTCTTGCTGGTTTCGCCGCTTGCGAAGACGAGCGTGCCGCGCGCCGTTTGATAATCGCAGCGTTCCGCCGCCTGACCATTCGCCACATCGCAGCGCGCATCCTGGCTAATGTCGCTCGTCGCATAATCGATGGAGACGCCGCCCGCCGTGCCGCCCGTGCGTGTGACGGTAATGGTGACGCTGTTCGCCGCTTCATCGACGTTGTAATTGGCGGCGCTAAAGGCGAAGGTGCTGGCGAAATCATCGTTGGTGATTGTGCCTGTGCCGCGCGCTCCTGCAATCGCGGCGTTCGTCGCGCTTGTTAAATTGACGAAGAAATTTTCATCCGGCTCGATGGCTGTGTCCCCATTAACGAGCACGTTGAAGGTCTTGGTCGTTTCGCCCGGGTTGAAGGTGAGCGTCGCGCTTGCGGCCTGATAGTCGCTGCCAGCAGAAGCAGTGCCGTCGGCAGTGGCCGCGCTGACGGTCACGGTCTGGCCGCTTGCCGCCGACAGTGTGACGGTAAAGACGGCGTTGACGGTACCGGAATTGGTTTCCGTGACGCTTGTGCTGTTGATGGAAAGCGTCGGCGCGCCGTCGTCGTCGGTGATTGTGCCGATGCCGCGTGCGCGCGTGATGGTCGCGTTCGTCGCGTTCGTCAAATTAACGAAGAAGGTTTCGGTCGCTTCGTTAGTGGTATCGCCGTTGACTGTGACGCTTACGGTCTTGGTGGTTTCGCCCGGATTGAAAGTGACTGTGCCGGACGCTGCAACGTAGTCGCTGCCCGCCGTCGCAGTGTTATTGGCAGTGGCGTAGGCGACGGTTACGACTTGGCCGCTTGGCGCAGCCAACGTCAGAGTAAAGACGGCATTGACCGTGCCGCTGTTGCCTTCCGTAACAGTCGCATCGTTGATGCTGATGCCCGTCGCGGCGTCGTCGTTGATGATTGTGCCTGCGCCCTGCGCGCCGCTGATGGCTGCGTTCGAGGGGTTCGTTAAGTTGATGAAGAATGTTTCGTCGGGTTCGTTCAAAGCATCGCCGTTGACGAGCACAGTGATGTTCTTTGTGGTTTCGCCGGGATTAAAGGTGAGCGTGCCGTTCGTTGCAACATAGTCGCTGCCCGCTGTCGCAGTGCCGTTGGCGGTCGCGTAATTGACCGAAACGGTCTGGCCGCTTGCCGCTGATAGCGTGACGGTGAAGACAGCGTTGACGGTGCCGCCGTTGCCTTCCGTAACGCTTGTATTGTTGATGGAAAGACCGGGCGTCGTGTCGTTATCAACAACGGTCAGCGCGGCGCTTGACTGCGTGCCGAGCGAAGCCGTGCCCGACGCATTGCTCAAGGTCAGGTTGATTGTTTCGTTGCCTTCATTGAGCGAGTCGTCGATGATCGGCACGTTAAAGGTCTTGCTTGTTTCTCCGTCGGCGAAGGAAAGCGTGCCGGAGGTTGTCGTGTAATCAGCGCCAGCGGTGGCCGTTCCGTTGCTTGTCGTGTAGGCGACGCTCGCTGTGCCCGCCGAACCGTTTGTGCGTGTGACGGTAATAGCAGCGTTGCCGCCCGTTTCGGAAACGCTGTACGAAGCGGCGCTGAATTGCAATGTGCCGCCACTGTTGACCGTAATCTGAATGGTATCCGTGTCGGATTGCGCGCCGCCCGCGCCCGTGTTGCCTTGATCGTCGGTCGTGATGGTGAGCGTCGCCGTGCCGCTGAAATTCGGCGTCGGATTAAAGCGCACTCCATCAAGAAACGAATTGAGCGCGGAGATATTGCCGTTGAAAGTGACGGTTGAATTTGTCGTGTTGCCGTTCGGGAAAGCAACCGTTACGGTGCCGTTTGTCGCTATCAAAGTTACCCGCACAGAGTTGTCCCCGGCGTCAACGTCCGCGATTGAAATGCGGTTGTTGTTGGCGCTGGAAAAAACAAGCGAAGTATTCTGGTTTGTTTGTTGCGCGCCGGGCACTGTATTAACCGGCGCATCGTTGACCGCCGTGATGTTAATGGTGACGGTTGCCGTATTGGAATCCGTCGTGCCGTCGTTGGCGACGAAGGTGAAAGAGTCCGTGCCGTTGTAATCGAGCGCGGGCGTATAAGTTAAATTCGGCGCTGTGCCGGATAAGGTTCCGTGCGCCGGGCCTGCGACAACGCGGTAAGTCAGCGGATCGTTATCTATGTCCGTCGCCGTGAGCGTGACATTGGCGGGCGTATCTTCGTTCGTTGTCACCGTCTGATCGCTGGCAACGGGCGCGTCGTTGCCGGGCGCGACGTTGATAGTAACGGTGTCGGTGTCGGTCTTCGCGCCGCCCGTGCCGGTGAAGCCTTGATCGTTGCTCGTAATGGTGAGCGTGGCCGCGCCGTTGAAGTTAGCAGTGGGCGTGTACGTTAGGCCGTTAAGCGCATTGTCGATGTCGGTCTGCGAACCGGTAAAGGTCATCGTGGTATTGTTCGTGCCGTTACCGCTTGTGAACGTCAGCCCCCTCGTACTGGCGAGCGTGAGCGTGCCGTTTGTAACAGACAAGGTTTCCTGAAGCGGGTTGTTTCCGGCGTCCGGGTCTGCGACGGAAATTTGATTATTGTTGTTGCTTGAAAAAACAAGCGACGTGTCTTCGTTTGTCGATTGCGCGCCGGGCACCGTGTTGACCGGCGGTTGATTGGCCGGAGCAGCGGCGCATGGCAGGCCGTCAACTTTCAGCGTATACGGAATGCTGGTTGTGGCGGGTGCCGTAGGCGGAGCAACTTCGTGAACGACAACCACAAAGCTGGTGTTTGCCGGAACATTGAAAGAATACTGCACGGTCGTGTTTGATCCGCCGGAGTCTCCAATGAAATTCTGGGAGACATTAGTTGGGACAAAGGTTGGCGCATAAGCCACCGAAAAGAGATTTGCGGAACCGCTCAAGGTTACCGTCACGCAGATCGGAGATGCCGTCGTGTTCTGGAAAGTGTAAGCATCGTAGCGCAGAGAGGTTGAATTAAACTGCCCCGGATTGGCTTTCGGACCTGTACAGTTAGAAGCAACACCGGAGCGCGCGAGGCGTCCCGTTTGCATTCCGGTTGTCGCCGTGTAATTCGCACCACTGGGCGGGGGCACGGCATCAAGCGTTGTAGAAATCGTCACCGACTGGGCGACGGTCACGGTGAAGTTAAAGACCTTCGGGCTCGGCCCGCCGGTATAATTAACGGTGAGCGTAAAGTTGATTGTCGAAGGGCATGAGGCGTTGTTGCCGACGACGAATTCAAAGGGCTGATTGTTTGTCGCCGCGCCGCCGTTGGCCGGAATGTCCGGGTAAGTGGATGTGCCGGGAGGCGTGACTGTGACGCCCGGCGTGGTGGTCGTTAAAGTCGCCGTCACGTTCGTGGCATCCACGACGCCGACGTTGCGCAGTTGGACGCTTAAGTTACCGCGCTCGCCCGGTTCGACAAAGCCGTTGCCGTTACCGCCCACTTCCGTAGCCGTAACCGTGCCGAGATCAAGGCCAGCCGTGCCGGTTGCTCCGGCAGCCTGTAAAGCCTCGAACGCCAAAATTATACCGACGCCCGTATCGCGGTCAACGCCGGGAGTTTCAATGTCAACGGCGCTGCTGTTCAAGGCGCTACGAATTTGTGATTGACTGAAATCCGGCTTGGCGGACTTTAATAAACCGGCGATGGCGGCGGCGTGCGGGGCTGCCGCAGAAGTGCCGAAGAACGGACTAGAAAAGCCGCCCGCGCCCGTCACGGAAACACCATCGGCAGCCGTGATGTCGGGCTTCTGCCGCAATTCGCCGCCCGTTGACGAAACATCTGTGGGCGTTTTCGGCGTGCCGTCAGGATTGTAAAAAAGTCTGCGCGGGCCGTCGGAAGTAAATGTTTCACTGACGTTGGAAGAATTGAAAGGGTTAGGGAACGGCCCGACGGCGGGCGTCGCCGCGACGCTGTAAGCGAGCGCCGCCGAACTGTGCCCGTGCGTTTGACCCGCAGTGCTGATAGCGAGTCGTCCGCGATTGGTATTAAGGTGCAGATACCGATTAAGCGCCGTCGCTTTTTTGACAATCACCAGACGGCTATTGACAGGTATTGTTGTCGCTGCCGCAATCTGTTCATAAGGGTCTTGTGTGCCGGTTTGAAGGTTCGTCGAAGACGTAATAACAGTCGTGCCGGTGCTATTGAGAACGAACAAATCATAGTCGTTGCTGGATGCGCCGAGCGGGTCTGACCAAAAAAGATTATAAACGCTCGATGATACAGCCGTGATCGTATCGAAATTCGTGGTTGTCCCGCCCGCGTTGAAATTGTGCACGCGGCTTCCCGTTGCCGCCCCTGTAAACGTGGCCGCGCCGCCGTCTGCAAAGTCGCCTTCCCAGACGCCCGCAGTGCCGTCGTTCTTGTTGCCGGAGTTACCCGCCGAAGAAAAGTAAAGCGCGCCCGAAGCCGTCACGTCATTAACGGCTTGCGTCACGACGCCGCCCAGAGTGTTTGAAGTTCCGATAATCGTTTGTCCGTCTTGAAAAGGCGATTCGACGAAATAGCCCAGATCGTCAACGATGATGTCACAACCGGCGGCGCGCAAATTTCTGATGTTGTTGGCGAACACAGCAGGGCCGCCGTTGCCCGTCGCAAAAAAGAGTTTAGCGCCCGGCGCGAGATCGTAAATAATCTCCATCATCGCCGTTCCTTCATCGCCGCTTCCCGCCTGTCCCGGCAAAATCGTGACATCCGGCGGTAAATCGCCCGACGCAACCGACGATTGGTAACTGATCGCGCCGTCGGAAAGGACGCCGATTTTCACGCCCGAACCGTTGACATTGAAGGTGGCGCGCGCGCGATTGGCTTTGTGCGTCACGTCGCCTTCGGAATTGACTCTGCCCGTGTTGGTGAAAGAACCGTCCGGCAAACCTTTTTCATCCTGCGCCGCATTAGCCAGAGTTTTCGACAAGCTGGCTTTGACGCGAGCGGCGCGGGCGGCAAATTCGGCGCGCACCTTGCCCGTCGCCGACGCATTCGCCGCGCGGCTTGATTCGACGCCTTCGCGCGACAAGAGCGGCTCTTGCTTCGGTTGTATGAAACGCACCTCGGCGAGGCTTGCGATTGCTTCAACGCTGTCGAGCGTTGTTTGCAAGCGCAAACTGTCGTACTCCGGGAACGATGAAACAACCGTCGCGCCGCTCGCCTTTAGATTAGCGAGCAGCGATTCACTAACATTCGCCGTGACATCAATCACGAGCTCGCTCTGGGCGTCAGTCGGAAGCGCTACTGCTTGCGTTTGCACGATTGTGGTAATCGGTTCGCCCTGACTCATTTTGATCGCATACAAAAGCTGCGAATCTATTTTTTGCTCCACAGGAGTGCGCGAGTCCTTTTCAGCAATAAGCGATTCGATTTGCTGAATTGCACTTTGGCTGATGGCACCGTTTGTGCTGTCGCTTGTGTTGTCCTGCGTTTGCAGGACGGCAGCAGCAGCAGCGCTCGCCTTCGGCGCTTTGTTTGAAACAACGGCGGCGACGACGGCGGCGCTTAACACAAAACTGAAAATGACAAGCGACAACAACAAAGATCGTTTCGTTTGTTTGAAGCGATTCGATTTTTGACGAGCGCGGCGCGCCGGACGATTTCTTTTGCTTTTCATCTGCGAGGGAACTCCTTATTAAGTCCATTCATTAACTTGTAGGGGTTAGGGGTTGAACAAAGCACGACGGCTTCATCATTAAAATTGCGCGAGAGCTAAAACCGCGCAACAGTCTCGCTTCAATTTCGCCGGACAACCAGCGGGCGTTAATTGTGTATCGCTTGATTCGTTTGCGCTTGCACGGCTGCTTGAATAAAACGCACATCGCTCGAGCAGGCCAGCGCTTCTATTTTGTCGAGCGGGACGCTGGCGCGAATCGTGTTGTAGCGCGGAAAGCTGGAAATCACTTGCCCGCCAAGCGAAGCGATGCGCGACAAAAGCGCGTTTGTCACATTGCCGCTGATGTCAACGAGAGCCAGCCCACCCGCGTCCGTCGGCACGCTCGCGGGTTGCTGCACGGGAAGCGTTTCGCCGCGCTGCTGTTTGATTGCATAAAGCAGTTGCGAATCTATTTTTTGTTGGGCGAGCGTGCGCGATTCCTTTTCCTGCAACACGGAATCGATTTGTTTTCCGGCATTGGCGCTAATCTTTTTATGCCTCTTTTTCTTTGCGCTTTGGGCATGAGCGATGTCGCCGCCACAGAGCGAGACCATCAACGCGCCGCAAAATAAGAGCGCCGCACATCGAACACAAATTTCGCCGTACTGTTTCATAACGACTTGATGCCGCAAAAGGACTTGGGCAAGCAGGAAAAAGTCGCTTATAAAAAGCGCGGCGAATGTAGTTCGAGCGGCGCTTAACCAATCCAAAGATGTCTGCTGATAACTTCGCGATTAAGTTGCGCACGGATGAATTCCGCTACGCAAAGCGTAAGATGAGAGAGTTACAAATATGTCAAGTTCGCCGAAAAGTCAAGGCCGGATAACTTGTCAAAAAACCATGAAGCAATGCGCAGTTAAAAGAAAAGAGTCGTAGCGCTTTGCCGTAATTAAAAGTAATCAGGTGCGCCGCGAGGGAGTCACGCAGATTTCGCCAATTTACCGAACCAATCGATTTTGCCGAAACTTTATAGCATGACAAGGGCAAACGGAATCCGCTTGCCCTTATCGGAATTCTGTCGCCGCCAAAAAAAGTTCTTTTAAGTACGAGCAACAATAGTATATACTGCGCTTCCTTTCGTAACGGCGCGAATCCGCAAGCCACCATCAGCAGCAGTGCGTCACCGGTAACATAAAGTTTCGAGAATTGAATAAGAATTGCGGTGCGAACGGTAAAATCACGCCGCGCGGCAAGGTGCCAACCGTCTTCGTTTCTTCGGCTAATCGCATGACGATCAATGGGTTTTCATCATACAGGTATTATTTACTTAACCCCCATAAACGTGGCCGCCGCCCGCATTTTTTGCAGGCCGGTGCGCCACCTCGCCGACAACCAAAACCCTATGGAGGCTCGATGAAGAAAGTTTTTTCGTTGTTTATGACAACCGCACTCTGCACCGCATGGTCTGTGCCTTTAGTTGTTCAAGCGCAGAATTCTTCTAATAACGGCAACGGCAAAGCCGAAGTGAGATCGAACGTCAAACACGACACGTCTCTGCCGCTCCGACAAATCACGCCGATTCCGCCGGATCGCAGAGGCGAACCGCATGAGCATCCCGTCAAACCGATTCCACAACCCGAACAAAAAACGACGCCGGTGCAAGACCCCGCGCTTCAATCCGCGCCCGCAATCGCCCCGGCCGTCGCCACCACTGCGCCGACGAGCTTCGACGGCGTAGGCATTCCCAACTATACGGTCAACGCCGCACCGCCCGACACCAACGGCGCTGCCGGTGCGACACAGTACGTGCAGTGGGTCAACGAAGCCTTCGCCGTTTACGACAAAGCAACCGGAGCTAAATTGTATGGCCCGGCGGCAGGTAATACGCTCTGGGCTGGCTTCGGCGGACTCTGCGAAACGCAGAACGACGGCGATCCGATTGTGCAGTATGACAAGGTGGCGAATCGCTGGGTGATGACGCAGTTTGCCGTGCCGACGGGCGGGCCGAACTTGCAGTGCGTCGCCGTTTCCACGACCTCTGATGCGACAGGCACATACGCTCGCTATGCGTTCAGCTACGGCACGGATTTTAACGATTACCCGAAAGTCGGCGTGTGGCCGGACGGCTATTACATCACCTACAACATATTCGCCAACGGCAGCACATTCAAAGGCGCGAAAGCCTGTGCGTTTGACCGCAATGCGATGCTCGCAGGCACGGCAGCGACGCAGCAGTGCTTTCAGTTGAGCACCAGCTTCGGCGGATTGTTGCCCGCAGACCTTGACGGTGCAACCGCGCCGCCCGCCGGTTCGCCCAATTATATGGTGAACTTCGGCTCGAACTCGCTCAACCTCTGGAAATTTCATGTGGACTGGGCGAATCCTGCGAATACGACCTTCACGGGGCCGACCAACATTCCCGTCGCGGCCTTTACGCGCGCGTGCGGCGGCGGCACATGTATTCCGCAACCGAGCACAAGCCAACAACTCGATTCGCTCGCGGATCGCTTGATGTATCGCTTCGCTTATCGTAATTTCGCTGACGGCCACGAATCGCTTGTCGTCAATCATTCCGTCACTGTCGGCGCAACGAGTAGAAAAGGAAGCGGCTACACGGGCGTTCGCTGGTATGAACTGCGCAGCCCCGGCACGACGCCGACGGTTTATCAACAAGGCACGTTTGCGCCCGACTCTAGATCGCGCTGGATGGGCAGCATTGCGATGGACAAAGTCGGCAACATCGGACTCGGCTACAGCATTTCGAGCACGACACAGATTCCGTCCGTCTTCTTTACGGGACGCGCGCCCACCGATGCGCTCGGCACGATGCAAGCCGAAACAAGCATCTACGGCGGCTCCGGCTCGCAGCTTGCGACGCTTGCCCGGTGGGGCGATTACAGCAGCCTGAGCATCGATCCGACCGACGACTGCACGATGTGGTTCACAACCGAATACTTGCAGACAAGCGGCAAATTCAATTGGAGCACGCGCATCGGCAAAGTCAAGTTTGCCACTTGCCAATAAGCTCGCTCGTCCGGCAAAATAACAATTCCAACTCAGGCCGCCCGATACGATTTTGGGCGGCCTCTCTTTTGCTAAAAATGTGCGTCTCTCGAACGCGCTTGCCGGTGAAAACAGATGAAACGTTATCTTCCCTTTATCATCATTGCCGTCGTGCTGCTGGCGACCATCGGAGTCGCCGTTTCGCTTTTTCGTTCAAATACTGCAACGCCGCAATCGAGTCCAATCGATCCGGCGACTCCGTCCACGGTAGCCTACGTCGGCGCGCCCGGCGCAGAGCCGCCGCATGTGAGAGGCGCTTCGAGCGAGGCGGCGGCAAGCGGCGCGGCGGTGACCATCGAAGAGTTCGGCGATTTTCAATGCCCGCCGTGCGGCTTGCTGTATTCGGACTTGAAAAAGCTTGAAAGCACTTATGGCACGCGGCTACGCGTCGTCTTTCGTGAATTTCCGCTTGCCACAATGCACAAAAACGCCTTCGATGCGGCGCGCGCCGCCGAAGCCGCAGAGCAACAGGGAAAGTTCTGGGAGATGCACGATAAGCTCTACGAGACTCAAAAAATGTGGAGCGACGCGACGCCGAACGCGCGCCCTGTTTTTATTAACTTCGCGCGCTCGCTCGGACTAGATGTCGAACACTTCACGCGCGACTTGGACGGGCAAATCCCTAACTCGCGTATTCTGCTCGACATGAAGCGCGGCGACTCGCTCGGCGTCAAAGGCACTCCGACCATCTTCATCAACAGCCGTGAAGTGAAGCCCGACAATATGACTTTGCCTGCCTTGAGCGCCGCCATCGATGCCGCGCTGTCCGCAGGCAATCAGAGCCGCAAGTAAAACAGTCGTGCGAAACGACCCACAAGAAATCAATAAAAACGGCGCGCGCACGGAAGCTTCCGCGCAAACGAATTTGCCTGCCGCGCGCTTCTACATTGCCGCCGCCGTTCTTTCGCTGTGCGGGCTTGCCGATGCGATTTACCTGACAATCGAACATCTGACGGGGCGCAGCGTGCGCTGCACAATCTCCGGCGGCTGCAACGAAGTGCTGCAAAGCACGTATGCGAAAATCGGTTCGATCCCGACGGCGAGTCTCGGCGCGCTCGCTTACTTTACGGCGTTTAGTCTCGCCACGCTTATCCTCTTCGGTTACGCGCGCGCGCGCGCGCCGCTCGTCGCGCTCACAACGCTGATGCTCGTAACTTCGCTCGGGCTTTTTTTCGTGCAGGCGTTTGTGCTCCACGCCTTCTGCGAATTTTGTTTGCTCTCGGCGATCATCACCGTTCTTTTGTCAACAGTCGTTTTCATAGCGCAACGCAAAAAACTCAACACTTAAACTCTCCACGCAACTCACATAATTCACTCACGCGAAAGCTGCTTTGTTAATGCGCCGTCGCGTTCTTCAACTTCATTTATCAGCCGCACGGCTTTGAGGATAAGTGAACGATTGTTAAAATCATTCGACACCTTTTTCGAGAGGCAGTAAACCGAGTTGCTGGGAAATTTCATTCGCGCGCGTGAGCGCAAACTCGCGCGCCGCGATAAAAACAGAATCGTGCGCCCGTTCGAGTGGGGCGCGTCCTTTGTCGCAGACCACGCGGGAGACGGCGAGGATGAGCGCGGCTTTTTAGCAGACTATACGCAGCAAGCAGTGGAGCGAAGCGAAGAGTTTTACGCGCTGCCTTCGGTTACGGACTACAGGCTGGCGGGAGACAGGCTTACTTGGACGAGCGCCGTGCAAACGTCTTCTGCGGAAAACAACATTGTCAACGCGCGCTTTTTCCCTGCGCTCTCGCCCGACAAAAATACTAAAGAGATTGACGGCGGCAATAACACCCGTCGCGCCAAACGCGCCGTGCTGGTGCTCCCGCAATGGAACGCGGACGCGGCGAGCCACGTCGAACTCTGTCGCCTGCTCAATCGTTTCGGCATTAGCGCCCTGCGTTTGACATTGCCATTCCACGAAGCGCGCCGCCCGCCCGAACTAGAGCGCGCAGACCACTTGATTAGCTCGAATGTCGGGCGCACGATTCAATCGATGCGGCAGGCCGTGTCGGACGCGCGCGCGGCAATTACTTGGCTCAAAGAACATCGCGGCTTCGAGCGCGTCGGCATCATCGGCACGAGCATCGGTTCGTGCGCGGGCTTTCTGACCTTCGCGCACGACGAGCGCATTGACGCAGCCGTTTTCAATCATGTCTCCGGCTATTTTGCGGATGTTACTTGGCACGGCATCTCGACGCAGCATGTCCGGCAAGGCTTCGGCGACCAACTCACCCTCGATGAACTGCGCGAGCTATGGCTGCCGATCAGCCCTTTCCCGTACATTCCCAGATTACTCAAAATGCGCCCGCGCCCGATGCGTTTTATTGCCGCGCGTCACGATCTGACTTTCCCTGCGCATCTCACGCGCGACGTCATCGCTGAAGTCAAACGCCACAACATTCCGCTCGATGTCGCGTGGCTTCCCTGCGGTCATTACACAAGCGGCGAAACGCCTTGGAAATATCTGGACGGCTGGAAAATCGTTTCATTCATACGCAAACATTTGTAAGACTTGCCGAATCGAATCAGGCAAACTGAAAATTTAATCAAAACTCTAATCGGAACTCGAATCTTTTTCGATGGCTTCGCGGTTGAATGCTTCACTGTTTTTGCCTTCTTCGCCATGTCGCGCGAGTATTGCTTCGACCTGATTTTCGAGCACGATGGCGGGCGCATAGTTTTCTAATTGCAGGCAACTCCGTGCAGCTTCATCGAGCGCGTATTGCGGTAAGAGGCCGACGACTTCGCTTCCCGCGATGCGCACACCCTCGCGCTCTGCCTCGCGCGCGACTGCGGCAAAAGCCTGATGCAAACCCGTCACTTCCGGGTTCACGAGATTCATCGAAATCTGCACGATCCCGCGCGATTCGAGTTTAAGTCCGAGCGCCTTCAAAAAGGGCAGGCCGCCGTTTTTCCCCCGCACCGCGCTCGCAATCCGCCGCGCAATCGTGACATCGTTTGTCAGCAAATTGATATTGTAAGCAATCAAAAACGGCCTCGCTCCGACAACGCACGCCCCCGCCGTTTCATGAACGCGCGGCTCACCGACATCCGGCGCGCGCTTTCGAACTGTGCCGATCTCTTCGCGCAACTTTTCAAAACCGCCGCGCCGCACATCCTCTAAGTTCACACGCTCCGGCCTCATCGCCGCGCGCTCGTAAAAGTAAACCGGAATGCCAAGCTCACTTGCAATGCGTTCGCCTGCCCTGTGCGCGAGCCTCACGCATTCATCCATCGAAACATTCCGCACAGGCACAAACGGCAATACGTCCATCGCGCCCATGCGCGGATGCACACCTCGATGAGTGCGTAAATCAATCAACTCCGCCGCACGCGCGCACACACACACCGCCGCTTCAACAATCGCTTCCGGCGCACCGGCAAACGTAATCACCGAACGATTGTGATCCGCATCCATGTGTGCGTTGAGCACCACCGTGCCCGTCGCTTCAATCGCTTCGATGAGGCTTTGGATGATTTCACTTTTACGGCCTTCGCTAAAGTTTGGCACACATTCAATGATTTGAATCATACACTTGGCACAAGCGAATGTTATGTTTAGTATTCGGACACGTGAGTGGAGTATAGGTAACCAAGAAATAAAAATCGGGCGCTGCTTTTGAAGAGGCAGCGCCCGAAAGCCAAGTGCAAAATTAAGTTTAGCGTGCCTTAGAACTCAAAGCGCGCGGCCAACTGAATGATGCGGGGGTCTGTCACGGTGAACTGAGCGCGTCCGAAGCTTGTGCTGTTGACGTTCAACCCGCCGAACTGGCTGATAAAGAAATTAGCACGGTTCAGAACATTAAAAGCTTCCGCGCGAAGTTGAATGCGCGATGTCTCTGACAAACGAATGTTCTTGATGAGCGAAGCATCCATGTTAAAGATTTTCGGCCCGTTGATGAAGAGACGCTCCAAGTTGCCGGTCTGTCCCGGAGCAACGTTGGAGAAGACCTGTCCCGGGAACGCCGGCTGACCGATAATCGCTGCTTGTCCGGCGGTCGCGTTAGCTACTCGGCTGCCGCACTGATTAGGTCCTGCGGCAAGGTCAATGTTAATCACCGCCGGATCGATAAAGAAGACACCGCAGGGTGTGCGACGAATGCCGAACAGATTCTTGATTTGGTCTTTCGTTAGCGATGAACTTGCAGTCTGGCGCCCTGAACGAGCAGCACGGTTAAGCGTTCCGCGCGGATCGGTAATAGTGAGCGGAGCGCCCGTGCCGGTGCGAATGATTGAGGTCACCTGAAAGCCGCCGAAGATACGATCCATCGCTCCGCCACTGTTGAGGAAACGCTTGCCTTTACCAAACGGCAATTCATAAATCGCGTTGAGATTGAAGACCTGCGTCTGGTCATAGTCGGCGCGCGAGAATTCAAGCTGCGGTTGATTAAGGTCAAGGATCGGCTCGAAGTTAGTTTGCGCGACACCCGAAGCGTTGGTCAGGGTCTTCTGGAAGGTATAATTTGCCTGAAAAGCAAGTCCCTTCGCAAAACGCCGGCGAACTTCAGCCTGCACCGAGTTATAGCGATAGCGAGCATTATTGCTCAAAACGTCAGCCGCAAGCAAGTTCTGGTTCGGGAAGAACCGAACCGAACCGGCCAGACCGTTCGTAACGTAAGTGGTTGCCAGATCGGCGGGCGTACCGTTGCGTATATTATTGAGGATTGTGCCGTTGGTGAGCAATCCCCCAGACGCCAAGTTCGGAAACACAGTTAGCGTCTGGCAGCCAGCGGTAGTACAGGCGGCATTACCTGTCAATGCCAGGTTAGCACGCGCGCGGTTAAAGTCTGCCAGAAAGCCGTTATTGAAGATGTCAACTTGGTTGAAGTCAAATGAGCGTACAAGGTTGTTGCTGCGACCACCGACATAGCTGACCTGAATGGCAGTCTGGAAGCCGACTTCACGCTCAAAGGTGAAGTTGTATTCCATTGTGCGCGCAACCTGTAACTTCGGGTCAATGGCGAAGGCAGTGGCTTGTCTGCTCGCAATAGCATTATTTTGAGCGAAGGTGCGCGGCACCGCGAAGGCCGGAACAGGAACTCCGACACCGCCGTTAGTTGCTAATGTGTTCAAACGCAGATTGAGCGAGGACGAGCCTGCGGCATTAATGCCCACGCCTCCCTGCGATAATCCGGCATTAGCGCCTAAAGCATTATCAGCAGCGCGGATAAACTCATCATTCACATAACTGATACGGAAGCCGCCGCGAAGAACCGTGCGTCCGCCGCCGAAGATGCTACCGAGCAGATTGTTCTTGAACTGCGGTGTATAAGCGAAACTTACGACCGGCGCAAAGTTATTCTTGTCGGTTTTGAAAAACTTGTTGCCGCCGCCTGCGTTACCGCCGACGAAGTTGAAAGTTCCGTTCGGATTGAGAAGCGCTGTCCGTAAGTCTTGACCATTTAGAACAGGCTCTAAAGCCAGGCCGTTCGGCTCACGCAACCCTGTGTAAATCTCATAGCGAAGCCCGAGATTCAAGGTCAGGTTCGGCCTAACTTTATATTGATCCGAAACGTATGCCGAATAGTTCTCATAGAACAAACGGCGGCTGGGCGTCGAACCCGGGACGAAGCCGGAAGTTTGGCTGGTGGCATTGAAACTTTGGGCTGAACCGGCCACGAAGCCGCCAAGCAAGCCAAGCAAAGAGTTGGCTGTATTGACTTGCCCCTGACTAATCGTCGCGCCAGCGGGCAGAATCGATGTAAAGCTGCCCGTTGTTAAGGCCGGAGTATTGACGTTTGTACCGAGGCTAAGAGTCGGAATGGTCGAAGAACCGAATGCGCCCGGGCCGAACGGATTGATTCGGAAGAACTGTCCTTGTCCACCGAAACGAATCGACTGGTTTCCGCGCGTTAGTTCGGCGTTGTCTTGGATGTTGTAGTTTTTCGTGAAACGGCCTTGATCCTGGAAGTTAACTTCCGGGTTGCTGATTAAAGGAAGGCTAACAAAGAAGCCGCCCGGCGCTGTGGCCGTTGAGCGGAAAATCGGATCGCTGAAGAAAAATCCGCCGCGAACTTCATTGGTAAAGGTGGCTGTTGGCGATGTGCGATATGCGAGCGCAAGAAAGTTGTTGGTCGAGGGCTGAACTGTAATCGGAGTATTGGTGAAGCCACCACCAAGATTTTGAGAGTTATCAACGTCGGGACGCAGATTATTATCTTTCTTGTGGGAATATACGCCGTTGATCGTGTTTTTCGAGTTGATGTCGTAGTCAATGCGCGTCGTGTACGAGTTGCGATCCGTATTAGCTTGCTGCGCGAAGTTGAATCCGGTTGTATTCAACTGGTCGCCGAAATTCGTGGTGTTACCAACTGTCGGAGTATTGGCAAGAAAGCGACTCTGAACCGTCGGATCAATGCCGGTGTTGATGCCCGCCAACTGAAGAACATTCGCGGTGCGCACCGTACCCGCGCTATCCCTAAAAGTAAAGAGACCGTTGCGCGCGTTCTGAGTCAGAATCGTGCGCGATTCAGGCGTTGACGTGCGGAGTCGCAAACCTTCGTAAAAGCCGAAGAAGAATAGCTTGCCGTGTTCAACTGCGCGCCCGCCTTCACCGAAACGCGGCGAGGGCAGCGGGCCGGTAAGCGTACCGCCGAACTGGTTGCGGTTCAGAAACGGGCGCCGCGTGCCGCTGGCGTTATTGAAAAAGTCGTTGGCCGCAAGCTTTGAGTTACGATTGTACTCGAAAAGCGCGCCGTGGAATTTATCTTTGCCGCGCGGGGTGGCGATTTGCACTTGCGACGCGCCGTAGCCGCGATCAGCACCCGCATTCTGCGTCGTCAGCGTAAATTCATTAACGTCGTCAACCGACGGGCGCTCCGGCGCAAAGGTGCTCGCGTTTGAGCGAATGAAGTTATCCTGCACGTTAATGCCGTCGCGTGTAATGTTCGTAAACGACGTGCGCTGGCCGTTGATGGCCGTGTTGGTCGCACCGTTCGAGGCTGTACCCGCCTGCAACTGAATCAAGTTGAGCGGATTGCGGCCATTGAGCGGTAATTCCTTGATCTGTCGCTCGCTAACCGTATTACTCAATTCGCCCGAAGTGGCGTTGATAATATCGGCACCGGCAATGACTGTGACCGTTTCGGTAACAGCGCCGACTTCGAGCGTTGGCGCTAGCGAATAGTCTTTACCAATGTCAATTTTCACGTCGGTGGCAGTAAAGGTTTTGAATCCCGTTGCGCCGATTGTCACCGTATAGCTACCAACCTCAAGCTGCGGGACGGAAAAATTGCCGTCACCGCTGGTGACGGCTGTCTTGACTCTGCCGGTTTGTGTATCCGTCACAGTGACGGTCGCACCCGGGATAACGCCGTCGGTGCTGGAAACAGTGCCGACGAGGCGACCGGTATTGGATTGCGCAAACGCCGCTATAGTAAATACGCATAGCACGAGCGTCGCAAGAAAAACTCTTCTCATTATTAACTCCTTGTGCAAAATAGGCTCCTGATTATCTTTAATGCGCAACCTCATTCATAAACGGAACTCGCGCAAGCAACGGAGGCAGTTGAATTCCACAGTCTTTATCAGATTAAAACCGCAAAAGTCTATGGTTAGATATCAAAGCAGCAAAAATCGTGCCGTCAGCATATAGACCACTTAAATCGTTTTATCTCTGTTTCTGTTAGCTTCTATACGGCGGGCAGTAATTTTGAATATTGCTATTTTTGGATTGTTCTACAAAACTATGGAGAGTAACTATCCTAAAATAAAAAGCGACTAGTGCTTTGTAATTGAACTTGTTGTAAATACCCTAAGCCATTGCTATCTTTCTACAATGGCTCGACAAACACAATTCATTCAACTCTCTAAAGAAGAACGCCGTTCTTTGAAAACTCTATTCCGCTCCGGTAAGGGGGCAAACCGACAGCAAACACGCGCCCGGATTCTCCATCTGCTTGATCGAGAAGTGCCACCTCCAGAGATTGCACAGACTCTCTCGTGTGGCATTGCCACTGTATATAACGTCAAACGCCGGTATCTGGTCGAAGGCTTAGAATCGGCGCTCTCGGACAAGGAGCGCTCCGGCAGACCGCAGCGCATTGATGGTCGGGCGAGAGCCGAGATCACAGCCCTGGCCTGCTCCGAAGCGCCCGAAGGTCACGCCCGCTGGACATTGCGCTTGTTGGCAGATCGTGCCGTCCACCTCGGCTTCTGTGAAAGCATCTCGCACAATGCGGTTAAAGAGATTCTGAAAAAAACAGGCTCAAGCCACACCTGAAAAAGCAGTGGTGCATCGGCACAATCGACGGTCAGTATCTGGCGCGGATGGAAGATGTGCTCTACCTGTACAATCTTCCCTTCGATGAACGGCGTCCGCTGGTCTGCTTCGACGAACTGCCCGTGCAACTGTTGGGCGAGGTAGCCTTGCCCTTGCCAATGAAAGAGGGACATCCCAAACGCTTTGATTATGAATACGAGCGCGAGGGGACAGCAGTCCTGCTGGTCGCCTTCGAGCCGTTGACTGGAAAGCGCATCGTTGAGACGAGCCGTCGGAGGACGAAAGCCGACTATTGCCGCTTTATGCAGAGAGTGGTCGAGATGTTCCCGCAGGCCGAGAAGATCGTGCTCGCGCAGGATAACCTAAACACGCACAACGCCAGTTCTTTCTATGAGAACTTGCCGCCCGCAGACGCCTTCTCGTTGGCGCAACGCTTTGAAATGCACTACACGCCGAAGAAAGGTTCGTGGCTCAACATCGCAGAGTTGGAGTTGTCGGCGCTCTCTCGAATCTGCCTTTCCCGGCGCATCTCGTCAATAGAAGAACTCGACCGTCAGGTGCAGGCCATTGTCAAAGAGCGAAACGAGTTGGGAATCAAAGTTGAGTGGCAGTTCTCAATCTCTCAAGCGAGAGAAAAGTTGAGCCGCCATTATGAACAGGTGAAATCTAAGAACTAAAATTACAGAGCACTAGCTCCATAGTTAAGTTTCTTTTATCGCCTCAAACTCGAATTGTAATTCTTTGCCGCGAAAAACGGCGCTCAAGTAATGCTCCCAGAACCGACGCGTGAAGCGCAGGCCGTGTGCATATTGATCAAGGTTGACGATGAATTCAAGGCCGAGGGCGCGCCACAGATTGAGCAGTGTGACGTAGGTGCGGATGGGCTTTAGTTTGACATTTGTATAAAAGAGGAAAATCTGGCGTTCAGGGATAAAGTTTTGGAAGGAATAACAGTTGAGATGATTGCGGTGCGTGAGATCGTTCGGCCAGTCGGGGTTGGTGTAGTGGGGCGTGAGAATCTTGATGCGCCCGCCGGGTTTGGTGATGCGGTAGAGTTCAGTGACGAAGGCCGTCGGGTCTGGCACATGTTCGATCACATGATAGCTGACGATTTCATCGAATTCGTCGTCGGGAAACGGATACGGCACGATGCCGAGGTCGTGTATCACGTCGGCGTCCGTGTTTGGGTTGATGTCGATGCCGAGAGCGCCGGGATATTTATTGCGCCCGCAGCCGACATCCAGAATTTTTTTGCCGTGTGCGTTCAAGGAACGTTCTGATTTAATAACGGGTTCGCTCATTATCTCGGCGCAGCAGAAGCGAAGGAAGAAGTTGCCAAGGCTTGCCCGAAGCCCTTCATGTCGAGCGGGTAAACGGGACGGCCTAGCTGCTGTTCGAGGTCGCTTAACTTCATGCCGTCAAGCAAAATGGCTTCATCGGATTTAATCGCGGAGCTTGGGATAATTGCAAAGTCGCCCTGTATATCAGAGCGCGCCGCGACGAAATCAGCGCCCGTTAAAAGTCCCGCGACGGTGATGCCGCCGCCGAAGTAAAGATTCTCGACCGCCGCAACGCGCAGGCGCGTGCCGAAGCGCCGGTTCAGGCGTTCGATTGATTCCCGCAGCACGGGCGCGAAGATCGTTCCCGTCATGATCGTGCCGTCGAGCTTCGATAAAGCGATTGGCGTGCGGCGCGCGAGGCGGCGTTCGAGCGCCGAGAATTCGTTGCGAAAGGAACGCACCATGCCGATGCCGTCTTCGATTTGCGGGTAATCGCCGTAGTGCGCGCGTGACGGCACGGGAAGCCCTGCGCGCAAATAAATTTCATCGCCGAGAAAGGCGAACGTCGTGCCTGTGCGCGCGCGCAAACTCTTTTGCAGCGGCTCGAGTTCGTTGATCGTGCGGCGGCAAAACTCCGGCGTCACAGCAGTTAAGCGCGCATCCGTGTTGTAGCGCGTGAGACCGAGCGGCACAATCGCCACGCTCTTGACTTGCGGATGCAGCGCAGCCAAATCTTCGATGGTGCGCCGCAGAATTTCACCGTCATTGATTTCAGGACACAACACAATCTGCGCGTGAATGTCTATGCCTGCATCGAGCAATCGCCGCATCTTCACGGAAATGTCCGCGCGCTTTTTGTCCACGCCGAGCAAGTATGCACGCACGTCCAAATCCGTCGCGTGAACGGAGACATACTGCGGCGAGAGACGCTGTTCGATGACGCGTTGCAGTTCGTCTTCGGTGATCGAAGAAAGCGTCGTATAGTTGCCGTAAAGAAAGGAAAGGCGTATGTCTTCGTCGCGTATGAAAAGCGATGGGCGCGCCGTTTCCGGGTTGCCTTTGCAGAAACAGAAAAGGCATTCGTTGGCACACTGGCGCGGGACAATCTGCTCGAAGTTCAAGCCGAAATCTTCCGCTTCGTCGCGCTCTATATCCAGCTCCCAATCTTCGCCGCTCGCCTTGCGCACTTCGAGCAAGAGTTCCGTTTCGCCGCCCGTCTGGAAACGAAAATCCAGATAGTCGCGCACAATGCGCCCGTTGACTTTAACGATGCGGTCGCCAGCCTCTAGCTCAAGCTCTGCGGCGAGGCTCAACGGCGCGACTTCCGTGATTAAAACTCCGCGACGGCGTAGCTGCGTCACGGCTGGTGCAACGGCGAATTCGTACATCTTTCGTTTACAACGTCTTCTGCGCCCGCGCGCAAAATTTATCTCCGGCGAACAATTAAAACAACGCTTTTCCCAGCTTGCGTAATCAAAGCTGCCGTATAGCGCACACATGACAAGTAGAATAAAAGCCGTAGTATATCACGAACCATCGCTTCGGCGTTTCCGAAGGAAGCAAGCCGAAGCGTCAAACCATGTCTTTTTGGTGCGATAATACTGTTCAAATTGACAAAGCCGATGCGATAATCTTAATCTATCTTATATCTGGCGCAATCGATGGGGTCTTTTGCAAAATTTTCTCCAGCTTTTCCCCGAAAGCATGTAAACGCATCGGTTCTTACCAATTAACTGTAACTTTCGGCAACTCATCAAGTGCTTTTCGCGGCGTTGCCGGTAGTCCGCGAACAAGCAGGCACGTCGTTTGCCACTATAAATAGCGCGTGTCTTCCGTTGATTGCACAGTGACGAGACCAAGAGCAGAATCTTCGATGAACACTCCGGAAAAATCAATGAACGTTGCAACGGATAACGCAATAACGACGGATGAAGCAGACCACATTGAAACTCGTCGGGCGCGCGGCACAATTCTGCTCGTCGAAGATGACCGCTCGATTCGCCGTTATCTGGAAGTGATTTTGCAGCGCGCCGGTTATAAAGTCGTTGTCGCTTCGGATGGCCTCGAAGCGATGAAAGCAGTGATGGTTCCGGGTGCAATCGACGCCGTCGTGACGGACGCGATCATGCCGCACTTGAACGGCTACGAGCTATGCCGATTTCTGCGCCGCCACCCGAAACTGAAATCCCTGCCGGTTATTCTGTTAAGCGGTTTGGAGCGCGCGGATGCCTCGCATGAGCCGGAAGACCGCGCGGATGTTTACCTCACGAAACCCGTGCGCCCGGAAGAATTAACAGGTTGCCTCGCGCGCCTTTTACACAAAGCCGTGTGAAGGCAAAAGAACGTCAGACTTATCTACCACGCGTTTCCCGCACAAGATTCTCGATAGGAACGAGGAGGCCGCACGATAATTCGTGCGGCCTCCTCGTTCCTATACATTTTGAAAGTTCTGGCGATTGTTTCGCCGCCACGCTTAGTTCCCACTTTGCGTCATCGCAGACGAAGCGTTTGACGCAGATAAGGTCGAAGGGTTCAAGCTGCCAGTGCCTTTCATCATGTCATCAAGCGACGTGTACTCCAGCCCTTGCGACTGCGCGACTGCCTCGTATGTCAGGCGTCCGGCATAAGTATTAACACCGGCCTTTAATCCCTCGTCGCCACTGATGGCTTCGGTGAATCCTTTGTTGGCGAGTTTCAGCGCGTAAGGCAATGTCGCGTTCGTTAAAGCGAATGTGGATGTGCGCGGCACTGCTCCCGGCATGTTGGCGACGCAGTAATGCAAGACGCCTTCGACATAATAAGTCGGGTCAGAGTGCGTCGTCGGATGCGTCGTCTCGATGCAGCCGCCCTGATCCACCGCCACGTCAACGATGACCGCGCCGTTCGGCACATCCTTCAGCATGTTGCGCGTGACGAGTCGCGGAGCCGCCGCGCCCGGCACGAGCACTGCGCCGACAATCAAATCGGCGTGTGAAATAGCGTCGTGAATCATGTAGGCGGATGAAGCGAGCGTCGAAATCTTCGAGAGAAAAATATCGTCGAGTTCGCGCAAGCGGTCAAGGTTGTTATCAATAATCGTAACTTGCGCGCCGAGGCCGACGGCCATCTTCGCAGCGTTTGTTCCGACCACGCCGCCGCCGATTATCACGACGCGCGCGGCAGGCACGCCCGGCACGCCGCCCAAGAGTATGCCGCGCCCGCCGTTCATCTTTTCGAGATAAGTTGCGCCGACCTGAATCGCCATGCGCCCGGCGACTTCGGACATCGGCGTGAGCAGCGGCAAGCCGCCGCGACGATCCGTGATTGTCTCGTAAGCGATGCCCGTTACTTTGCGCTCCAAGAGCTGCTTCGTGAGTTCGGGATCGGGCGCGAGATGCAGATAAGTGAAAAGCAGTTGGCCTTCGCGCATACGCGGATATTCGGGCACGATGGGTTCCTTTACTTTCACTATCATCTCGCCCTGCTGCCACACTTCATCCGGCGTGCTGAGCAAGGTCGCTCCCGCGCGTTCGTACAGTTCATCGCCGAAGCCGGAGCCTTCGCCCGCGCTGCGCTCGACGACAACTCTATGCCCGGCGTCTGTCAAAGCGCGCACGCCCGCCGGTGTTAGGCCGACACGATACTCGTTATCCTTGATTTCCTTCGGTAGTCCAACAATCACTTTGTTTCAATTCTCCAATCTCAAAATTCTAACGATAAATACCGGGAACGATACAGCTTTGAAACGCACATCATGCGGCGTTAATTATCCGATGCCGTTGATTTCGTCGATCTGCGCGCGCTGCAGTTTGCCGCTGTAATCGACGTAGACGGATTTCCATTCGGTGAAAATATCCAAGACTTGCGTGCCTGCTTCGCGGTGGCCGTTGCCTGTGGCCTTCGTGCCGCCGAAGGGCAGATGAACTTCCGCGCCGATGGTCGAAGCGTTGATGTAGAAAATGCCCGTGTACATTTCGTTCATCGCATGAAAAGCGCGGTTCACATCCTTCGTATAAATCGCCGCAGACAAACCGTAGCGCACGCCGTTGGCGATTTCCACCGCTTGTTCCAGAGAACTCGTCGGGATAACGGATGTGACGGGGCCGAAGATTTCTTCCTGCGCAACACGCATGTCGGGCGCAACGTCTGTGAAGACAGTCGGCTCGATAAAGTAGCCGTTGGCGTGCGCTCCCTTATCAAGACGACGCCCTCCGCAAGCGAGTGTCGCGCCGTCTTCGCGCTCGCCGATTTCGACGTAGCCCATAATCTTATGAACGGCGTTAGCGTTGATCGCAGGCCCCATATCCACCTTCGGATCGGAGCCGTCGCCGACGCGCAAAGCACCAGCGCGCGCAATGAGTTTTTGCACAAACTGCTTGTAGATTTTCTTGTGTACGATAAGGCGCGACGACGCCGTGCAGCGTTGGCCGGATGTGCCGAAAGCGCCCCACACAGCGCCTTCGATGGCGAGGTCAACGTCCGCGTCTTCCATCACGATGATGACGTTTTTGCCGCCCATTTCGAGCGAGCAAATCGCGTTTCGTTCGGCGCACGCGCTTGCTACGATGCGGCCTGTTTCCGTCGAGCCTGTAAAAGAAATTAAGCGCAGCGCCGGGTGATTCGTGATCGGCGCGCCCGCCGCTTCGCCGTAACCCGTAACGACATTGACAACGCCAGCGGGTACGCCCGCTTCCTCGCACGCTTCGACTAGATTAATGGTCGAGAGCGGCGTGTCTTCGGCTGGTTTAATGACGACGGTGTTGCCGCACACGAGCGCCGGAATCAATTTCCAACTCGGAATCGCCATCGGGAAATTCCATGGCGTGATTAATCCGCAAAGCCCGACGGGTTGGCGCACGCACATCGCAAACTTGTCGGGCATTTCGGCGGGCGTCGTGTAGCCGTGAAGACGGCGGCCTTCGCCCGCTGTGTAGTATGTGCAATCAATCGCTTCCTGCACGTCGCCGCCGGTCTCCTTCAAGACCTTGCCCATCTCGCGCGTCATCTCCGCCGCATAACGCTCTTTGTTGCGTATGAGAATCTCGCCGAGACGAAAAAGAATTTCGGCGCGGCGCGGGGCGGGCGTCCGTCGCCATCCGTTAAAGGCATTCCGCGCCGCATCGACCGCAAGGTCAACGTCCTCTTTTGCAGAGAGCGCGAAACGTCCGACGACGTCGCGCGTGTCCGCCGGATTCAAATTCTCGAACGTCTCGCCCGACGCGGACGCGACCCATTCGCCGCCGATATAATTGCGATACGTTTTCACGCTCGTCGCCGAAGAGACGCGTCGCGCAGGCTTTTCCCGATTATTTTCCTTCGCCTTTTTGCCGATTGCTTTTTTCGCTTGTGCCATAAGAATCAGTGAGCGGTGGTCAGTTGTCAGTGGTCAGCAAGCAGTGGTAGTGGGTAGCGTTCATCAGGATTTGATTTAACTAACCACCGACCACTGTCCACTGATTACTGGTAAGTGAATTGGACGATGCGTTGAAGGACGCGATCAGTTTGTTCGCTGTAGCTGGCGATGTTCAGCACGATGGCGTCGCCGGGTTTAAGCGTCGAGACAACACGCTTGAAATCATCGAGCGTTGCGACAGGCACGCGATTGATGCGCACGATCACGTCGCCTTCGATGATGGCGGGCTGGCCGCCGGGCAAGCGCACGTCCGCCGCGATGCCGTTCGGGTCGATTTCCTTGACGAGCAAGCCGCGCACGCCGCCCAAGTTTCTTTCGGCGATGAGTTGCGGCGTGAGTTCGGCGAGTGTAATGCCGAGCGGCAATTTATCGCTCGCAGGCTTTTTCGCGTTCTTGTTCTTCGTCGCGCTCGATTGCTCTGCATCACGCGAGGCCGTTAAAGCTGCAGGGCGTTCACCGACGGCAGCGCTCGCCGTGCGTTTCTCGAGCTTGCCTCCGACATCGCGCAGATAAGTCAGTTGCACGGTTTGCCCGACGGCGGTCGAGCCGACTCTGTTGATTAAATCCTGCACGTTGATAACGGGCTGCGAATTTAATTCGACGATCACATCGCCCGCCTGCAATCCGGCTTTGGCCGCTGGCCCCTGCTGGTCTGCGAGATTCGTGACGATCACGCCGCGCGCTTCCGGCAAATTGAAAACGCGCGCGTATGGCCCCTTCACGTCGTCCAGATTGATTCCCAGATAACCACGCCGGACTTTGCCGCCGGAAACAATTTGTTTGTAAACGAACGACGCGGCATTTGCCGGAAGCGCAAAGCCGATGCCGTTGTAATCGCCTGTGGTGGTTGCAATCTGTGAATTGATGCCGATGACTTCGCCGCGCATGTTGATAAGCGGGCCGCCGGAATTGCCGCGATTAATGGCCGCGTCCGTTTGCAGAAATTGCTGGAAGCTCGTGAAGTGCGCCGCGTCCGAGCGTTCTTTGGTAGAAATGATTCCGGCTGTCACTGTTTGGTCTAATCCGAACGGCGAGCCAATCGCCAGCACCCAATCGCCGACTTGCGCGTTCGTCGAATCGCCTAGCTTGACTGTCGGCAATTCGCGCCCTGCTTCGATCTTGACGACGGCGACATCGGTTTCTTCGTCCACGCCGATGACTTTGCCGGGAAACTCTTCGCCCGATTGCAAGCGCACGACAATCCTCGATGCGCCTTCGACAACGTGCTGGTTGGTAAGTATGAAACCTTTTGCATCGACGATAAAGCCGCTACCTACGCCGCGCGCCGGACGCCTCGCTTGCCTGCGAAACATATCGAGCAAGGATTTGTTGCCGGGCGATGTCGGCGTGGCTGCCGATGATTGATCGTCTTTGTCTTCATCGTCTCCGGCGGCGATTTCCGGCGCGGCGATCTTCGTGTCGATGTTCACCACAGCGGGTTCGACGCGCTTCGCAATTTCAACGAAGGACGCTGACAAAGCTTCGGGGGCGCGCGCAATCTGTGCTTCGCTTTGCGCGAACAGCGGGCGGCCTGTGAGCAATGCGCCGAGGCCGATTCCCGTTGTCAGACAAGCGACGACGAGCGCCGCTATCCACACGCGCAGCTTGCGCAAAATCGCTTGCTCGTCAACTGATGTTCGACCTTCAGGAAGCTTCAACATGATATGTACCGCCTATTGAAAAACCGCGCCCGAAACGTTGAGGCGAGATTTGCTTTGCTCATCGCGCCCGATGTAAATCTTCTGCCGCAGAAGCGAAAGGTTTTCAAGTATAACGAAACACTGTGCGCGCCGCAAAGCAAGCGGCACCCGGCACACAGGATTTACGGCTCGATTTGCAGTTCAAAGGGATTCCTTTTTTGCGATGTAATCGCCCGCCGCCTTCGCATGAAATCCATCTTCATCGTCAACGTCATTCGTTATCACACTCTCATCCGTCGCAGGCTTTCCCTTGCCGCGAAGCCGTAATTCCGAAACGAGCACGCCCGCGAGAATGAGCGCCGCGCCCACATTCGCGCGCCCGCCCGTCCATTCATTTCTGCCGCGCACGATGACCGCAATCAAAGTGGCGAACACGGGTTCGAGGCTAAAGATAATCGCCGCGTGCGTCGCAGACATTTTTCCTTGCGCCCAAGTCCAAGCGAGAAATGTTCCGACTGTCGCCACAATCGCCAGATAAATTTCCTGCCACACGACGCGCGCGCTCCACACGAGCGGCACGGCCTCGCGCGCGACAAAGAGCGGCACTGCGTTTTGCGGAAACACACGCGCGACAAAATAAAGCGAAGACCACATCAAGAGAAAGACAACGGCGGCAATCGTTATCTGCAAAACAGTTAATTGTCGCGGGTCGATGCGTTTCGCGTAAACACTCGTCAACGTCAAATGCGTCGCGAAGAGCACTGTGCAAGCGAGTGTCAACAAATCGCCCGTGTTCACGCTCGCATCGCGCGGCGCAAGTATCAGCGCGCCGCCGATGGAAGCCAGCACGACGCCGAGCAGATTCTCGAAGTTCGGGCGCACGCGCAACAGCGCAAAGGCGACGAACGGCACAAGCGGCGTTGTTAATCCCGTGACAAAAGCGGACTTCGACGGCGTCGTGTAAACCTGTCCGACGGCCTGCAGCGCAAAGCCGACGCCCACCAGAATTCCGAGCAGCACGCCCGCCTTCCATTCGTAAAAACGCGCGCGGACAATTTGCTTGCCGAACAACACGACAAGCACGACGGCGGCAATCCCGAAACGGAACGTCAGATAAGCGACGGGCGGCCAACGCTCCAGCACGTCCTTCGCCATCACGAACGTCGAACCCCACACGAGCGTCGTCAACACCAGCGCCGCATCCGCCGAAAGATTTTTTCTAAGCTGCATAAGGAGCAGTATTCAGAATACAGAAGTCAGGAGTTAGAATAAAACCGAGCGCAAGTTTACGCTCGAATCAAAAATCGATAGAGCATGGGTATAACAACAATTACAGAACGTGCATGTAGCAACAAGCGAACAAAGCGTGAATGCGACTCGCGCGGCTATCTTCTGCGGCCTTATCTTATTCTGACTTCTGACTTCTGTCTCCTGACTTCTGACTACTGTCCTATGGTTTGAGCAGAATTTTGATGATGCCCTTTTCGGTGGCACGGCGCATTGCGCACACGCCGTCAAGGAGCGTGTGCTGTTCGCTGATTAAACTTTCGACATCGACGCTTTTATTTTTAAGTAACTCGAGCGCCGGAGCAAAGCGCCCGCAGCGCGAGCCGACGACGCTGATTTCATCAACGACAATGCGCGCCGCATTGATTCGCGTCTCGCCTTGAAAAGTCGATTTCAAAACGAGCGTTCCGCGCGGGCGCAGCATATCCAGCGCGAGCGCAAAGCCCGATTCCGCGCCCGACGCTTCGACTACTACATCGAATTCACGAACGCGCCGCCGCGCATCATCGACCATCGCCGTTTCAATTCCACGCCGCGCCGCAATACTCAATTTCTCCGCGTGCTTTCCGATGAGCAGAACCCATGTTGATTTGAGCGCAAGGGCTTGCGCGCACAAAAGTCCTAGCTTGCCGTCGCCGATGACCGCGATGCGTGTTTCCGCTTCGATGCTCACGCGCTCCGCAATGCCGATAGCCGCCGCGAGTGGTTCCGTGAATACCGCGCACTCGTCTGAAATTTCATCCGGCACAATCAAAAGATTCGCGGCTGGCAATTGCAAAAACTCCGCGTGCGCTCCGTCGCGCCCGTGTATGCCGAGCACCGTGCGTTCCGAACAATGCCGCGCGTCATTCGCCGCACATAACGCGCAATGCCCGCAGCCAGCGTTAATTTCACCCACCACACGCCGCCCCGTTAAGTGCCGCGCGTCATCCGGCGCGCTTTCCACTACGCCGACAAACTCGTGTCCCAACGTGCCTTGAAATCCCGCGTAGCCGCGCGCAATCTCCACATCCGTATTACAAATGCCGGACAGCACAACACGCACCAACGCTTCGCGCTCATCACGCGGCAAAGGAACTTCCGCGACCCTCAACTCATCGCGCTCATAACGTAGTGCAAGCATAAAAACAGTTTTCAGTTTTCAGTTCGGAGAAGATGATAATCCGCGCTGTTCGATTCCTTTGCTGAAAACTAAAAACCGAAAACTGATTTGTCAGAAACTCTCCGTGCGCGTGTAGGCGTTGGCGGGCGTGAGTTCGATTGTTAGTTTTTGGCCTGTGATGTTGACCGGCAAGCGCCATTCGAGGCTTTGCGCGCCGTTGAGTGTCGCGTGAAGCCACCACTTGCCGGGCGCAACCGTAAGGGTCGTGCTTCCCTTCGCGTCCAACTGCGCGGCGATGGGCGGGCGTTTCTTCATGCGCTGCGACAAAAAAGTTTCAAAGCGCAATCCCGCGCGGTGGTTGTCTGGATCGAAGAATTCGCGCCGCACGGCTGCCACGTCCACCGAGTAAAGTTCAACCGGCACGTTCAAAGCGATCTTGGCGGCGTCTTCGTCCGGCGGGCGGCGCAGCACAATCGAAACGCTCGTTTGCCCGCCCGCGTTGTTCGTCACCGGCAGCGATCCGCCGTCCGGCAGTTTCCTGTACAGCGTCCAGCCCGCGCCGACGAGCGCCACAACCAGCGCCACCCGCAGGCAATGGACAATGACATTCGATTTGAAACTTCGCGTGCTCACGGTTAAGCAATCAAAACATTTTCAATCGTTTAGCTAACGAGATTTTTCTTGCGCAGCGCTGTTTCCAGTTCTGCATCCGATGGCACGGAGAGCACTTCCGTATCGCCGAGTTTCACCGTCGGCTTGCGCTCCTTGCCGTTGTTTTGGTCCTTAACCCATGCGGAGGCCGCCGCGTCCTGCTCGACATCTATGTACTTGTAATCCACGCCCAACACATCCAAATGCCGCAGCGTGCGCTTCGTGTCGCCGCACCAATCCGCGCCGTAAACTTCGACCTTGTCCATTGCTTTATTCCCGCCCTTCCGAAAATTTCTCACATCATAGCAACGCTCCACTGAAAACCTAAAACTAAAAACCGTCCGACGCGTTTCCCGATTATTGCGCGGGCGGTTGTTTACAGAGTTCGCCGCATCGCATATTCTTGAACTACACGAAAAGAGATCGGCAATCCGGCGAGCGATGAACTTCAGCAATCCACAGGCAGACAAATTCCGCGACGAGTGCGGAGTGTTCGGCATTTACGGCCACACGGAAAGCGCGCGGCTCACTTATTTAGGCTTGTATGCTCTACAGCATCGCGGGCAGGAATCATGCGGCATCGTTTCCAGCGACAACGTAGAACTACGCTCGCATCGCGCGATGGGACTCGTCTCGGACGTGTTCGATCAAGCGGCGCTCGATCAACTGCCCGGCTCGGCGGCCATCGGCCATGTGCGTTATTCGACATCGGGCGAAGTCTCTATACGCGAAGCGCAGCCGTTTCTCGTCGCCTGCCAGCACGGGCAAATCAGTGTTTGCCACAACGGTAATCTTCCCTTCGCCAGCGACGAGCGCAAACGACTCGAACGCGCCGGAGCGATTTTTTCATCGACATCCGATACGGAAGTCATACTGCACGGCGTTGCCCGCTCCAGCGCCGCTTCAATCACGCAAGCCATTTCAGATGTGCTCTGCGAAACAGAAGGCGCATTTTCGATGCTGTTCCTGACGCCCGACGCTTTGATTGCCGTGCGTGATCCGCGCGGCTTTCGCCCGCTTGCGCTCGGACGGCTCGGTGATGCGTGGGTCGTCGCTTCCGAAACATGCGCCTTCGATTTGATCGACGCGCGTTACGTGCGCGATGTCGAACCCGGCGAGTTGATCGTCATTGACGGCACGGGGCTTCATTCGTCGCACCCGCTTCCAACGCGCCCGCATTCGATGTGCATCTTCGAGCACGTTTATTTTGCGCGTCCCGACTCCGTCATCTTCGGTCACTCCGTCAACGAATCGCGCCACAAGATGGGCAAGCGCCTCGCTATAGAGCATCCGGCTGATGCGGACATCGTCGTGCCTGTGCCGGATTCCGGCGTCGCCGCCGCCATCGGCTACGCAGCGCAATCCGGCATCAACTATCGTCAAGGACTTGTGCGCAACCACTACGTCGGGCGCACCTTTATCGAACCCAAGCAATCCATACGCTCCTTCGGCGTCCGCATCAAACTTAATCCCGTGCGTCATCTTATCGAAAATCGCAGCGTTGTGCTGATAGACGATTCCATTGTGCGCGGCACGACCTCAAAGAAGATCGTCCGCATGGTCAGAGAGGCTGGCGCGCGCGAAGTCCACATGCGCATTAGTTGCCCGCCGACTGTGAGTCCGTGTTACTACGGAGTGGACACGCCGAACAAATCCGACCTGATCGGCGCAAACATGAGCACGGAAGAAATCCGCCGCTTCATCGAAGCAGACTCCCTCGGCTATCTCTCGCTCGAAGGAATGCTCGAAGCGACAGGCATCGCGCCCGCATCATCATGCGTCGCGTGTTGGACGGGACGCTATCCAACTGCAATCAACAGCGAAGCCGAAACCATGTTCGCACGCGAACACGAACCCGTGCCTTCGGGAGATGCTTAAGAAGCGCGGGCTAACGATTCGCAAAGGGCTACAATATGAAAAAGAAAAGCGTACCGAGAAAGCATACCGTCAGAGCGCAGATGCAAGTCTTGGAATTAACCAAAGCAGGCAGTTCGATTGAGTTTGAGATATTCGCTAAAAAAGAGAAGATAGGCACAATTACTGTCGGGCAAGGTTCGCTAACATGGCGCGGCGGAAAGAAACAGCACAGCAAAAGGTTTTCATGGTCGAAGTTTGCCGAACTGATGGATGAGCATTCTTATCGTTAATTCTTACAGTTTGGAGTGGCGTTGTTGCATAAATAGCTACGGAGACAATGGTGCTGGTAATCTTGAGGTGTGAAACGCAAAACTACGAAAAGCACCTACCGTCTCCGTAACTGGAGTGACTATAACAAAGCTCTG
>JAABUK010001364.1_pt1 | contig 46793 bp, 49 predicted proteins | sample 5559141 | NCBI WGS metagenome assembly JAABUK01 (sample SAMN10711869, study PRJNA513367) | rock metagenome | isolation source: Antarctica rocks | place: Antarctica: Victoria Land, Pudding Butte nord | collected 2016-01-03 | reverse complement strand
TTGTCTAGCAGCGATGTCTACATCTTATGAGACTGCTAAGGCGCCTGTTGTGTCAACTATCGTCTCTGAGCAATCGAGGGCCACTTTGTGAACCCAGATTCCTGGATGCAGGTTAATTCCCTGCTGTGACCTGTGAACCACAATCAATTGTGTTTGTCTAACACAGCTATCTCTTGGAATACTGCTGAACGCACACGCAGTGCTTTGTAGGCATTACCAAAATGTGCCCTCGCTGTACAAGCTGCAAAAAACATGAGACATCATGGGACAACATTGGCAACTGGGGGAGGGGCGAGGGGTGGGGGTGGGTGGGGTCTATGCATCTACTCTCAAACTAGTCATTCATCATAGGATCCACCACTGTCATGTGTCTCACTTTGGGCAGATCAACAGGGAGGGGCTCCCTGTTCGCTAGTCAGTGTTAAGAAATAGTCACAAGACAGAAGACAGCAAAAGGCATTGGGCAGAGGTAGCAAGACATGAGACCACCTCAGGAGGATCTTCAGGAATGTAGACAACAGCATCGGTGACCATCAGAAGCTTTGCCTTCTTGTGATAGAAAGCCACCTCACAGTATGGCGCCAAACCAATCTTGCTTGAAAACACCTGCACATGCGGCAGCATTTCAAATTGACAGCCCAGCCAGTAGGATCCCACATACATCGGGTCAAGGTACTCATGCATTGCATGTTTGAGTGACAAGTATGCTGCACAGAGCATTTGTCATCTTGGAAACAAGTGATTTTATTTATCATCATCATTATTATTATTATTACTATTTATTATTAGTACTATTTGTTATTAATATTATCATCATTATTATTATTTATTGTTATTATTACACAAACCGTCTTTGCCAGCAATGCCTGTACCGCAAGGACCAGCAACAAAAGTTTGGATCATTGCAGCATTGCTTCATTTGATCTTGCTGCAAGTAGACAAAGCAACCAAGCCAAGAGAACAAGAGCGCCTCACAGGAAAAACTTAGCAGAATGGCAGAAGCTTGCCTTGTAGGAAAGCTCTTGTGACCATGGCAGCTCCATGTCATCTGAAGTCAGAACCTTTGCGTTGAAGATGCCCAACAGAGGCAAGGGGAGATTCAAGGGAAATGACCACAAGCTGCATCACCACACACAGTCTGCATGTGGTCATCAACAGACTCCACCAGCTTGAACTCAAAACAGCTGGCACCAAGGGTGGCTACTCTACTGTGCTGTGCTGTGCTGTGCTGTGCTGTGCTGTGCTGTGCTTTGTTTTGCTATGCTATGCTATGCTATGCTATGCTATGCTATGCTATGCTATGCTATGCTATGCTATGCTATGCTATGCTATGCTATGCTATGCCGCAGTATACTATGCTGAGTTCTGCCATGCAGTGTCAAGACATGCTATGTTGAGCCTTGCTCTACCCTATTCAGCCCAGCCAGGTGTGGCATGTCAAGATGTGCTATATACAAGGGTGTCGTGCTGGTGTCGTTAACAGCAGGCAAGGCACTTTCTCTTTTCACAGGTCGAGCCGTATGTGCTGCAGCAGATGGTGAACAAGGAAGAAGGACGCACTTGGGTACAACATAGACTTGCGCCTCAGGGAACCTTCTCTGGAAGGGGCTGATGAAAATCTTATGCTCGTAAGCATGAGTGGTGAGAATGATGTGCTTGACAGGCGCGCCCAACTCCTTCACAAGACGTATGCATTCCCTGTGGTTGTCAATTTCCAGGCACAACTCAACTCTGGTTGATGCAAGTTGAGCTGCACTCACTCCTTATTGTACCGATGATTCCTATGCTGCTTGTGCCTATGCACTATGCGACTTGCTGTTGGCGCAACGATGATGATAGGGACCTTAGTTTTGCGCAATCATTGAACACAAACAGCTGACTTTTGAGTTCAATGTGCTTGTGCAGAAAGTGACACACATCACGTTGTTGATAATAATAAAAATAATAATGATTATGATCATAATAATAATGATAGTAACAATAACAATATATAGGCGTCCCAGCTAATCGTTCAGGCATCACGTTGTTAGGAGGTCGCTTTACCTGGTGGGGGCAATGGGAGCATACACCAGCAGCTCGCCATTCTGCAGCTTGACGACAGTCATGCGTATGGTGGTTGTGACATTGAGGCCAGCTAGCGACTGCTCCTGCTCAAAAAACCAGATGGTGCCTGGCTCTACCTGAAGAAGAAGAACATGTGCCCAAGCCTCAGCTGATGCATGCACCAGTTTTAGCTTGCTGCTGCGTTTGGCTACTGTTGATTGTACCATCATTTGTGCCTGGCTCTACCTGAACACGTGCTAGATCCTTTGCTGATGCATGCGCCAGTGTCAGCTTGCTGCTATCGTGAGCTGACGTATGAGTGTGATATCATTATGTCTGATGAGTCTTGTTTGCAATCAATGCAACATGTGCTCAACAAGAAAGAGCAAAAGTATGAGAAGCTGCAGGCAACTTGAGGGCCTCGTGCAAGAGCAATCTGGGTGCCAGAAAAGGAGCTGAAAACTGACATATATAGGCAAAGGCATGCACACAAAAGCAAACACACATGCGCAAGTAATCAGGTGCATGTGTGCCTAATGCATGATTGATTGTTCCAAACCATCACCTCAGTTCGCACAGTTTGCCGGGCAAACAGGGGTCCAAGTGGGAAAGGAAATCCAGTCACATTGAAGTAGAACCTGCCACCAGTGCCGTCGTTCAATGGCTTGCTGCTGCCACGCACCACTCTGCCATCATCTGATGCCTGCTTGCCTGACAAGCTTTCTGCTGCCTCTTGAAGAGGCAGTGGGGGGTGCCGAGGAGGTTGTTCAGTGGCAGATTTGCTTTTGTCTCTGCATACAAGGGACACGTGCTTTCAGATGCCTCTCTATACGGGCAACCAGCAACTAAATCGGTGCTAAGTTGGGCCATATTGGGCAGAAAATGATGGTGACTCATCACTTCTTGACAGCCTGCTGTGAACAGGCTCGAGAACTTGCCTTGCAGAGACAACGGCCTTGCGTTGTCTTTCGGACTTGGCGGAGTGCAAGGTCCGAAATGGTTGAGGTCTCCTGTAATAGGTTGTACCGACAAGAGGGGAAGCCGGAAAATTACAGGACTGCGACATGGATCACACCTACGGTACAGCGGAACCCGTCAATAGCTCAGCACATTCATGTTGCGTGTCAACAACTTTTTGAGAACAGTTGTCGTGCTTGTCCAATGTCGTGTTACGCTATACGCGAAGTACGTGGTGCTGGCACTTGCGTTGACCAAGCATGCATCAGAGCACAGCAGCGTGCAGAGCCGACACGAGACGCGCCTTGGTGTCCATACTCTTTAATATATGATTTGTGATGAGAACTTCAACAGGCACACAACAAACCCAACTGCTTTGGTCATAGATAGAGGTGCATCAGGTGGTCATTGATTCATGCAACGACTCTCGAGGTCTATGAACTCAAGCGCACTCCGTGCTCCGTGCTTTCGTACTGCGCTTGAGGCAAACTTAAGTCTTTCCTGCATGAATACCTCAATAGAGTTATTGCCACTCAGGGTAAGAGGACGTCGGGTAGTTGAACATCGGTCTGGACTTGATATGCTCTCGTAGCTCCCAATGCATGCGTGTATCAGTCTTCAGCTGACTGCCGACACTCTTGCTTCACTTCTGTTCTCTGACAAGGGACAAAATGGAGGCTTGTAGCTTCACTGTAACACGGCATCGTATTGATATTGACTCATTGCCACCGGCGCAAAAGCAGCATCGGTAGACACGGCAGAGAAAGTCGTCAGCATGCAAACGTTCCCTCATGTCACAGTGGTGGACAGCAAGCTACAAGCTGGTAGAGGGGAAGAGTTCTCAGCAAGTCGACAGGTCAGTCAGTAGGTCCCTGTTTCTCGGATATACCTTGAGGCACAGAAGCACTTCTGACTGACACACCTCAGCATGCTTGCCATTCAGGCAAAGGTCCCTACCCTTTTCAACCGCAACCAAGCAGTTCATGTCTCTGTCCTGCAGAAAGAGAAGGAGCAGCTTGCGCATGCACAGCATTCCTATGATGATGCAGAACCTTGGCACTTGCCAATCGGTCATCGCCCTCAAGACAGCCTGGACACAGAGGGGTTAGCCATGGCATCCACAGACACTGCTATCCCTGAAGACAACAGAGGATACAGAATGTTGCAGAGAATGGGCTGGAAGGGAACTGGCCTTGGCAGAAACGAGAATGGTGAGTCTTGCCCAATCCACCAGTCCGTCTTGCTCTCATAGTCACCACAGTTCAGTCCCCAGCTGTCACTATGGCACATTGTCAGTAGCTGCACCATGACTTGCACCCATTGGCACGGCCAAGTGTCAGCAGTATTGCCCATCAGTCATCTCACGCACATTCCTTACGGGACCAAGAGAGATGATGCAAGAGCATGCTATGTCACAGGCGTGAGCAAGGAGCACGCTAGGCTTCTGTGCTGAGTAGCTGCCTGCTCCTTGCTGTTGCAGGCATTGTTGAGCCAGTCAAAGGTGGAGTAGAGGCAGGCCTCAGGCTTGGTGTGGGCAAGGCTGAGCAGGACACCTTCTACATGGCAGCAGATAACGTGGTCAGAAAGAAACTGGAAGTGGAATTGCAAGCTGATGAAGATCAGAGTAGACGGGATAGGCGAGAGGTGTGCTCTTTCTTCTTTCTTATGCCAAGTATATGTAGATCTGCTGCTGGTGCTGTTGCTGCTACTGATGGCCTGGCTTATGGCTGTGTGCAGAAAGTGAAGGGACCGTAGTGTTGTCTTTGCATGCATTATATGCTACTTTGCATGCATTATATGCTACTTTGCATGCATTATATGCTGCTTTGCATGCATTATATGCTATTTTGCCCCGATCACACCATTACAACAGCCTGAATTGGTGTGCTGAACATTCTTGAGCTCCAACTGTTTTCTTCCCGGATCTTTGTTGGTCTCACCCTTCAGCGTGGTCTCATTTGATCATCTCTTGTCTTGACTGCTTGAAGCACTGGGTTTCACGCTGGTGTGCCATTCTGGCTCCAGGCGCCCTGGCAGTATCTATCACGCACAGTTGCTGTGTAGATGCAAGCAGAGCGAGATGAGCGCATCAGGCAGGACGTCACCATCATGCAGAGGACCTTCTATTGCCAGGTGTGTGCCAACACTGAGCTATGCAGTGCATGTCTTCACCACTGTTGTGTCTGTTTTTGTTGTGCCAATGAAGCCAGTCCGCAACACAGAACTACTGTGTTCATGATCTACACAGGCTGCATTCTCATATACTGGTACGTACTGGCGACATCACCTGGCAAATATGTATTGAGATACTACTTTTCTTCATTTGGAACCGTACCCTGCCTTAGGTCACATCTCGCTGTGCTGCAGCTGACTTATTCCTGAGATCGTGCAATTCCCTCTCTGCTCTTGTATGTAAGCTTGTGCTTGGTCTGCGTGCAGACATGCAGCAAGCAGTACAAGAACGCTGCAGAAATGGAGGCACATATGAGCTCATATGATCATCACCACAAGAAGGTATGCTGCAAAAGGAGTTTACCTCTGTTTCATGCAGGGCATTCTTAGCACCTGCTTGCTTGCGTGCTAAGCTTGTTCTATCTGTGCTATGCAATTTGCTTTTCAGGCTATTGCAGGCTGTGCTGGCACCATGTACATCACAATCTAGACTCTGTGTACAATCAGCTGAAGCTGCCTAGCCACAAGTATTGAGGTGGCATACCTTCTTGATCACCAGATGACTGAGCCAGAAAAATGGATTTTCATCCCGACTTGGGATACTGCATATCAGCACAGTCAACTCCTGCCAAGTTTCTGCCATGAGTATATTATGTAGTGCGCAATGACCTTGTCAAGTCATTATACAGGGGGCATGAGCATAGCTCCAACAGTACAGTTGCACTTGCTCAGATGTCACTGTGGTGCAGCGCCTCATTGAGATGAGAGTGGACGAGGCAGAGCGCACTCGTGGTGTCAGAGACAAGAAGGAGAAGAAGCGTGCAGACAAGGAAGCGGCGCGTCTGCAAGCACAGTATGTTTTTCTTCTTCTGTATGCCACATAACGTGTTGCTTTGTCTGTTCCATCCTTGAGTAGGAAGTCAAAGGTATAAAAGTACAAGCATGGTTGGTACATGCAGGCCTTCTGCAACAGATGCAGGCACTATGCCTTCTGGCATGCTATTGTGCATCTTGTATGTAAAGCAGACTTGCCCCAATGGTCCTGCATCATATGGATATGGGGAAATCTGCATATCAAAGCAGCTCATCTTACAATGCTGCAGCAAGACTGCATGCATGCCACCTGAGCTGTATTCACTGATCCTGCATGCATGCCCCCTAAGCTGTGCTGTGGTATCATGCATGCATGCAATTTGAGCTGTAGAAAAGAAAGGAAAAGACTATGCCTTTCAGCGTCAATTTAATGAGAAGCCCGGTATACAGCCCATCATACCGGGCTGCCCAGTATTGAGCGGTACTATGGTGTTGTGCAGGATACAAGCTGCTCAGGCAGCTGCTGCACCAGCTTCTGCATCAGCTGCCCCACCACCTCCTCCTACAGAAGCAGCACCGCCCCTGCCACCCCTACCCCCTGAAGAAGATGCTCAGCCCCCTCCACCGCCACCGCCCCCTGAGACATCATACCCCCCACCTCTACCCTCAGCATCTGCAGCTTCCTTTCACAAGTCCCATCATGGTCGGCAGCCTGAGTGGGATGATCCTGGTCCCCAAAAAAAGAAACCCAGGAACACACATCACAGCCCCTCGCCCAGCACCATGACCGCCCCCACTGTAGGTGGCTGGCAAGAAAAAGCCAATCCTGGAATTGCCCCTGTAGCACGAATACAGCGGACACGACCCAGCGATGCAGGGTTGTCTCTGCAGAGGGCCGATTTGCCGCCAAATGTGCACATCAAGGCAGAGCAGCAAGCTGGTCTCTATGGGGCAGGCTTTGTCAAACAAGAGTTGGCTGGTACATCAGGCAGAACAGGTTCTGACAGTCATTCCTCTCAGGCTGACAGTCATTCCTCTCAGGTCAAGCAAGAAACGCAGTCTAGTGGCGCGATTCAGTTTGGCTTTGGAGGCAGGGCAAAGTCATCTGGCAAGGTATGCCTCGTTAAGCTGTCTCCACGTTCAGTGTGTGCTGTGCTGTCATCTGGATGTTGTATCGTAAGGCGCAAATCATGGACTTGCCCGCAGGCACATATTTTGTGAGTACACAGCTTGTGCTGAGAGCTACGTCAGCAACACGTGTCATACCCTTGTGATACATCTTGTTTGTTTCGTACAGGTGTCAGGAGGAGGTCTTCGCTCTCTAGCAGGCTCAGGCAGTAAAAGGCCTAAGCCTGGTATGGTTGTCAAACCCAACTTACCAGCTTTTGGCAGTGCTGACTCTGACTCTGATGGAGCATCCTGAAGTGTGCAGATATGCTAGAAGCATTGCTTGTGTAGCAGAAATACTTGATCCAAGCTGTGAGTCAATTGGAATCAACTATTACTTTCATAATAGGCTCTCACAGGAGCGGCGTGCAAAGCAACGCTGCGCCGCTACAATGTTGTGGTTAGTTGCATAAGTCTGCCAAGGTTTCTCTCTTTGTGAACAACTAGAGTACTGCCTTGAGTACTGGAATGTTAACTGGACTTGGAATGTCATACGGCAAAGGAAATGGCCTAGCTATCAGACAGCTTGTTTTCCCATCAGTTGGACGCTGCAGACACAAGCCAATCTTGCGTAGCAGACAACTCTGACCTGGCCAACGAAATTCATTAACGTCTGCACCTGGTCAATGGCCAAGGCAGATGCATATGCACATGCAACGGATGATTGGAAGTATTGAATGCTGCATTTACTGCAACAGGCCAGGGGAGGGCTGACAACAGCTTGGTAACCGTGGAGGCAGTGCAAGCGCTGTACACTTCGTGCTGTCAATGTATATCAAACAAGTAAGTTAACAAAGCACACACTTGGCCAGGGAATGATGCGTCTCCATCTGACGGACTGCATTGCTAGAGGCCAGAGCAGAGAAGCTTGCTCATGCAAAAAAGGTGCAGCAAGTTAGGAGGCTTTGCGGCAGATTTGGCGAAAACGCCAGTGAAGGATGCATGGACGGTGACCAGCACATTTCGAGACTCCGAAATTGCGCAAAGCGGCCAAAAATAATGATGGACTTCTCAGGTTCATGGGCACGATGTCCACTCGATAGCCGGCATAGTCTATCATGCACAAAGTTACCGACGTGACGCAGCACTAGGGCTGCTCTTGACACTGGCAGAGCCCAGAGACGGAGAGAGCTTACGCTTCCGAATCGGCATCTAGTGCTCCTTGCAGCGCGGCATCAGGGATCGCACTTGAACCCTAGGGTCTGACTGACCCTATCGACCCATACCTTGGCAGTCAGTCAGTTGCTGCCAATCAGTGAAACGTGCGATTTTTAGCAGGGTACCTTCACCAGTTTTTGAAGTGCAGCGCGCTTGCGCAGCTTTCGAGAACTAATTGAGGACATGCTCCTTGTCGCTCAAACGCTCCTATAGTACTAGGAGGTGTCCCCACCTGGGGTCCGATGAGGTCAGGGTTAAGGGCTCTGCGTCGGCAGCCTAATAGGCGCCGCATTGCCTTTTCCTTGAGCCCTCTCGGGTCGCCTGGTGACGGGCATCTCCGCCCAATAACCACAAATTGGGTCCAAATAAAACAAAAAAGATTAATTTACAATCATCATAAGCAGACCCAAATTCACACCAAATCTTATCTGTGACATGTCGGCATTACCCTCATGCCGCACACATCCGTCAACTAGCGTCATGCACCGCTGCGTGTATCAAAGAAAGCAGGCTCATCAGCTGTTCATGACGCAAACCTGAGTCAAATCCGGGAATAAGCTGCGTTGCAGAAGACGATAAGTCAGAAGGGTGCTAACTTGCATCATCCGTCTCTCATCAAGAAACCCGCAACCACAGGCCTTTCATTGCCACGTACCAGACTGCCGTTCTGAACCTAGAGATGTCATACAGTGCAAGCATATCACGCAAATATATATATATTTGTATATACAAACATGCTCGTACTATGTACCACGTCTGTATACAGATGACTGTGCTTGCGGGACAATTCATGTGTACAATCTCTTGCACATGATACAAGACCAGAACGGTCTATCAGGATGCATCAGAAGTGTACATGGATTCCTTTGCCTGCAATGTGGTGAATTGCATGCAACAACGTTTGAGTTCTTAACAATTCAAAATCCTACACAGGAGGAGACACAATGCTATGCTATTCAAAGGAAAGAACCTAGTGGGTGGCTGTGCAGATGCATCTGGAACACACACCAAAGCTAGCTTTTCTACAAGTGCAATGCAATAATGCTGTTGTACATACTGCAGTTGGTACAGGCAGCTTCTACATAGCCATGCTTTCAACACCATCATTGCAAGGCCGAGGGAGGGTCAGCTGTTTTTGGAGGCTAAAGATCTCCCCCTGTCCACCATTGCAATCAAGCTTCTCACCATGTACGGCCACCAACTGACGCAATATCTGCTCCAGGTGCGCCTGCAAACAGCATGTTGGCAGTCAAGAGCATGAGGAAAGTCGTGAGGGCAGCACCTCCCCATTCTACCCAAAATCATTTGTTGCTTGTGTATCTACTTCAGCTAGCGTGCTTGTGGCCTTGATTGTGTGACCTCATGCACTCAAAAGTAAGTGGAAACAACGATGTATGATTGGCCAGAAAATGGCTTTGCAGGGTAGCCGTTCTGAGCATTGCAGTATCCGCATCAACAAGCTCACAAGGAATTATTGCAAAGTCTGAAATGATGTCATCACAAAGCTGCAAAGGCTGAGGCTGACTGTGCAGAATGTTTGCCTGACCTGTGGTTTTACCTCCCATTTGGGTTTGCCTGATGCTGAGGCAAGAAGCGCAGCGTTCACAACATCAGCGACCACTTCCCTTTGTGCATCATCTAGCAGCTGCTGCATTGGCGAGTCCTGCGTTTGTCACAGCATGTTATCCAATTGAAAGGCTGTCATCACAGGTAGTAATGGTCCTTCTCTTGAGGTACATGTAACAGCTGTGGTAAGGTCAATGATGCTGTGTACATTGCTCTCAAGGTTCATGCGCATTGCAAACGAGGCAAGTGACGATCATCAAGAGCATGCAGAATAGGCATTGCTAACCTCAGGCTCTTCATACGCTATTAGGGCCACGGTGTCATGAAGCATGGCGTCATAGTCTGTGGAACGGTGGGACATGATGCCTCGCAGTGGTGACAAGGTTTCTTGAGCAAAGCGAACGGCATCATTTATCTTCTTTTCCCTATATGAAGACATTAATCCAGACTCTGGCAATAGAGAGATAAAGCACATGGATGACCCCGTCTCAAGAACTCAATGACATGGACTTGCTGCTAGACAAGACTGCCGTGTCAGAACTGTCATGTTGGTCAAAATTGCTAGACCAGGCTGTAATGCCGCAGTCAAACAGCGGTCTGCAAAGCCCAGGATTTGTGTCTGCTTTACTCTGCCTGTGGTGACCACAATGACTGCAGGAAGGGCATCAAAACCCAGCGCTGAGTCCACAGCATGTTACCTAGTTCGAATCCCTGTGATAACCACAATGACTGCATGCTTGTCTTACAGAATCACGATCAAATGAGGCTCACCGAATGAGCTCAATGTAGTGGAGGCAGTGGAAGAAGATGAGGACGTCTAAATTGGGATGCGTGACCGACTCTAGCATGTCAGGATTGCACTGATGCAGAAGCTCTTGGGCATCTGTGACTCGGCCTGCCATGATGGCCTGCCTCACCTTCTGCCGTACAGCTAGCTGGTGTGCCTCCTTTTCAGGCCTGCAGCGGTATTAGCTTTTGATAGTGTCATGAGCTGGAACCATTGATGTTGCACTATCGTGCAAGTGAACATGGCCTCACAGCATGACAGAGCAATTCAGGATTGCGTTATTGTGTTATCCTGCAAGCAGCAGATTGACTTTGCTGTGTAATGTTTTGCATAGGTACAAATGACTGTGCAATGCGTCAGAAAGCTCATTTGTCTTTTTGACTGCCCTGCAGGTTCTTTGCGGACACGCATAAGACAACACGCAACATTACCGCATCATCAAGCATAGTTGCAAGATCCAGAGTTGCACATTGTACGCAACACATGAGCATGGTGCAATACATCTAAGTTCCACTCAGAATGCTTTGGTACTACAGCATACCTGCCAGAAGTGCTTGCAACAGGATCAGTCAAGCCAGCAGCCTGGTCAAAGGCATGAAGGGTGTCGCCATAGCCATAATACTTGAGGTAATCCTGCACAATCTGGTGTGTAGCACCAGGTGAAATAGGCACGCTGCAGCATGCACGCTTTGTGTTTTTAAAGGTGCTCACATTAAACGCTGCTGGCAAGGGTCTCCCCATGGAAGTCATAATGATGATGACAACAGTGACATTGCTGCAGACGGATGCTAGTGAAGACTATTTCTGAGCACAGCAGGGAAGAACCGGCTCAATACTGTGCCTGTTTCTAAGCACTGTCTGTTTTGCCACATTGGGTGCATAAGCCTGTGCCGTACACTGACAGGCGACAACAAGATCTGGAGCAAATGCCCGTATGTGACACATAGTGGGGACCAACTGAACACACCTTTGCACTTCTTGTTGCTGCTGCTGCCTTCCCTTGTCAATCTGGCTCTGCATGATACACTGCCCATTGTGAGCACAGTAACAAGGACAGGTGCAGCTACTTTGCAACTCAAGTGTGCTTGAGCTTTGTGAAACACAGCTTGCTGAACTGTGTGTCCTTTGTGCTTTAGAGCAACACAGGGGCCAAAAAGAGCAGCTCATACATGGTCATACTCTGTGATTGCACACGATCACACCTTGTACTCACACACAGTTGCACTCTGTAATTGCACACGATCACACCTTGTACTCACACACAGTTGCACTCTGTAATAACAACCGGTGTGGGTGGGTTGCACTATGTAGATACGTGTAATTGCACTTTGCAACTGCAGAACCAAAGGACCTCCAAAACACATGCATGGTATGTACTGACTAGTGCACAGCAAGATGCAAGCCAGAATACCACCTTGTATATCAAGTGACTAGCACACGTACCTGGATGTCAAATGCAAAGGTGCTGGCCCCAAGGTTTATCGTCACTGACTCACTTCGGCTGCAGGGCAGGATTTCACGCTCAAGCCTGTTTGTCAAGTTGCGCTGCTTGGATGCGGTCACATGCCACTGTGCATGCAAGTGGCAGTTGATGATTATATGCACAGAGAGATGATATGGACTTGCATACAACACTGCCATCTGACATGTAAGCAGACATCTATAACACACAGCTCAGGATTATGTCAAACAGGGATGTAAACAAAAGCAGAACAAACTGGCATATGGGTATGCATAATGGACATGCTTGTAGTTTTATCCCTGCACACAAAGCAACACTCAACAGGCTGACCTGTGCATGCCAATGGTGGGATAGAATCTGAGAGGGGGGACATTCCGAAACGCTATCCCCAGCAGCTTGCCATTTTTCCTGAAGCCAACATTTCACATGTTCAGGCAACAGCTTTGTCATGGAATCTAGTCAGGCTGAGGGCAGTGGCCTGAGGATTGTCCATCTGTTTGCCCTGACACCGGTCTCGAGGGTTCCGTACAATGGGGGCAAGCAGCAGATACAAACATCAGTGTTGATCAGTTCATTGCTTGGGTCTGTGTCACATCCATACAGGGGTCGCCAAGACAACATAGGACTGTGCAAAGTCAGGCTGATTACGTGAAGAAGATCTCCTGTGTCTCAAGATTCAGTCCAGCCCCTACAGTGTCTCCCGTGGAATAGGTTGGCCCGTATTCTGTCCCGCTGTTTTGCCGTAAGTTGTTGCCAGCATGCGAATACTTCCTACCATCATCTCCATTGTAGCCATATGTATTTGGCTCTGACCTGAGAACAGCGCAGGCAAAAGAGCTTACTGAGGAGACACCTACTGCATCTGTAGATGCAACGTTGTGCTGCATAAAAGTGGTCTAGGAGGGAGACCTGTATGGGAGATGCTCAGGATGGGTGACCTACCCTGGTTGACAACTGAGTTTGGAGTCTTTGACAGTGAATCCCAGTGTGATCCTTCCCTTATCTCCCTTGTCTTGCACTGTCATTTCAAAATAGTATACGAATGATTGTCGAGGGACTGGGAGGCTGGTTTGTATTGCTCCCACGTCAGTCCCGTGTTGCCCTGCTCCAGAGTATTTGGCGGTAAGCCTGTCCTTCCCGACCTCAACAAAACTGCTCGAGGCATTGGTATTGAGCTCGAAGGGTCTAGGATCCTCCTGTGATTCTGCCTCATCAGCCGTCGATCGCTCGGGAAGCTGTGTCAATATGTTATGTCTCCACATCACTATTATACGACGGGTAGTCTGACTGGCAGGGGCAACGTTCGATGCGCATTAACACAGATTGCGCATCTGTAGAGCCCGCGGAAAATCCCCACGGATTAGGGCAAAAACCAGCTGTTCTCAATGTTGACATGCCTATTCGCTTTCAGTTTTCTGCTTGGAATGTCCAAAAGCTTCCTTCGTGTTGTTATGTTATGGGAAATCTGGATTCCAAAAGTCAGGCATGGAAATAACACCCGAGACCGTTGAGCGTTACACACTTGTGCAAAGCAACACAACACAACAACACTCAGCACTCAAGCAAGCGGCTCTGTTCAGCAAGCACAAAAGAGCAATACAGTTGTACATTTGAGCTGTCTCGCGGTTCCTCACGAAGTCTGACCGCAGCAAATGTGGACACAAAAGAACCTTGCTCGACTCTGCGCGTGTGCAGTCATTGCCGTCGGCGCTGGTATACTGCCTCAGCGATCCACTACCCCAACCTCACCAAGCTCGCCTAGCAAACACCCTGGGCTTGGCAGGGTATTCGAAAACTCAATATCTGGCGATCGCTCCAGGTATGCACGGCCATACCTGCATGCACCTGCAAGGCAGTGAAAGTGCCTGAGACATGCGCAATCGGCGAGATCAGTGCTTTTGTGCCTTTGACAGCAGTGGCCCTGCTTGAGAAGTTGGTAGAATTCACACCAAGTGACTGACATAACCACTCCAGCCCACTTTGTACCAGGGTCGCGCACATGAAAGCTCTTCAAGGAATGCAGTTGGCATGCATGACTGCAGGTTTACAATTCTAGAAAGTGCAGAGGACACGTTGGGAGAATATTTACGGGTAGAAGAGCTCATCCGAGCTGGCTCGCCAGGTTGGTGCTCAATATGTCGTAACAAACTTGAACTAATCAACGTCACATTGCGTGTGCTTGTGGCTAGCAGGATGAAGGATGATTGATGCACTACATGCATGCAATACAGCATAAAAGGTGCATGTTGCAATGTTGAATGTGCCACGTATATGTTTGCAGTTGACACTAGAGTAGTGCCCTTCTCATATGCAGGCTTTGAAAAGGGTAAAAGTGGATCACCACCCTTGCATGTCCACAACCACCAGCAAGAATGCTTTGAAGTACGCAGTGGCAGGTATGTCATGCTCGGAGCTGATTATACTTGATATTGTCCATTGCATTCCATATGTGGCTGCTATTGCCTCAGAGGGGTCAAATTTATGTGATAATCTGACAAGAGAAAATGTTGAGACCATGCGCATACAACTGTGACTTCAACACTCAGGGCTATCATGCATAGTGCTGATGCTATGCATTGCAGCGTCGAATTTAAGTCACAATGTCAATTTATCATGCATCATGTTACCATCATGCTGTATTGTCACTTGGAATAGAGTATCGATTATGCTTCTGCAGTTTCAGTTATCAAATAGAGGGTGTGGAAGGGCATTTGGGGCCCGGTGACAAGGCAGCCTGCATTCCTGCAGGTGTGCCTGATGTTCCTGCAAAGTTGTTGTCTCCTATCTAAGGACTTGCACATCACCAGTATACTATGCATGTGTTTTGGTCTCTGACACCCTTGTATAAAATGCTATGTTGCATGCTGCAAAAAATTGTGTTTTAAACCAGACCTGTTGACTGCTTGTCTGCTGAAAGGGTGGATCAGTCTGATGTCAGTATTTCCTTAACCATTTCATGATGATTTCATGTTGCGGCTATTGCAAATGGGTGCCACTTCACATGACAGTTGTGCAGGTCACTGAAGGCTCTGTCATCTCATCTGCTGTCAGCAGTATATACCTCTCCCTTGCCACTGCCCCAACAACCCCCCCCCGCACCCTCGCCCCCCCCCCCCCTTCAGAAGGCTTTGTTAAGCACATAAACTTGACAGCCTCATGAGAGTACACTGATGACTGTGTGTTTGCTTGCAGGAAAGCGACATAATTTTTGGAATGCAGATAATGCAACAGACCTGACTGTGGTTTACACACTAACGCCAGCTTTGACCTCTGAGAGGTTTTTCCAAACTCTTTGTGGTTTGGCTCAGGACGCTGGGACACTTGACAACGTGAATCCTTTGCAGTTGTTTGTGACGTTCACCCATTATGACTTGCAACTAGCAATTATGCCTAAGCCTGTTTGGCTGGTCATATCAAAAGTTTGGGTACCTGTCCTGCAGCTATATTGGCATCCATATTACACCAAATACACTGGGTGAATCTCAACTCGAGCAGCTGAATCGCGAAGTTATTGGCACTGCAGCCGTCCAATGTGAAAGTCGTCTTTTGTGGTGCGCCAGTTTGATCATTAGTGAATACTCCAAACATTCCTGAAATTCAAATATTGTTTTGTTCATGACTACTCTTAGCTCACACAAGTACATGAACAATATTTCACAAGCATGTGCATGCACAAAAAGCGTTGCGTAACCAGGGTCGCAGCTTGTCAGCTGCAGGACCATATGGAGAGCAATCACTAAAAGTTTGAAGTGGACTGATCATTAGTCATTAGTCAGCGATGCAAAATTGTTACTTGTTTTCAAGCCTCGACAGATGTGCCAGCAAGATGGCAGCGCATTGACCAGGTGGCGTGGTTGTTATCTTCTCATGACATCCATCGACGTCAAAGTTGGTGGCGCCTGGAGGGTGTTGGACCAACAGCAGGAGCAACACAAGGCTGTCATCACTGAGTTGTGTCGCCAAGTACGTTCTCAGGGACAGCTTTACATGCTCACAGTTGATAGCAAACTTGAGTTCCAAGCAGGGCTGAAAGAGCCTGCTCCCGATGCTGCAGCTGACCTGTCTGCAAACGTCACACGAGCAGCTGTCCCAGAACTACGATCAGCTACAGCTTCAGCACCAAAAACTTGTCGACGACAGCGCTAGGACCGGCGACAAACTCAGACACTATCAGGACTTGCTTTCTGATACCACCAACCAATTGGAAACTAGCAAGTTCTTGCATCAGGTAAGCCAGGCACCTGGAGGTAGCAAAATGCAATGAGGGCTCAACAATCAGTGTGCTCTGCTCAACAGCGGCATCAACACAAGACCCATGGAGTCCTTCAGGCAGCACATGATACATGTAGCAAAACAGAGCTCACGATGGCAGGTGAACACAGTCTGGTTTGCAGGAACTTGAGGTGGTAAAGCAAGATGAGGTATCCCAGCTGAGGCAGATCATTCATAACCATCAGGATACAGCAGTGAGCAACAAAGCAGCTTGTAAAGCTCAGCTGCAAGTGCTTGAGAAACAAGTTGCTGAGCTGCGTCATATCATTGATTCAAGCATGCACACCAAAAGGGCAAGCACACTGAAGCTGGAGACTGCCATGAACGCGTTGAACCTCTCCAAGGGTGACGCTAGGCGCTTCATAGAGGTATGCTTGTTGCATAGTGTGACCACTGCCAATAAGTCCTCCTTAGTTTGACCGCATCATGTGCCAATCATGCCCTGTGCTTACAAGGCTTTTGCTGTGACTGCTGCACAGATGCATCTGCGCAAGCTGTAAATATGGTCTGAATTGCGTACTTCGCACCATCTTAGTGCAGCCACCTGACTACTGGACTTATACATCTTGATGCGTCTTGAGCCCTCAATCTCAGCAGTGACCAGCAAGCACCACACCTGCAGCTCCACATCAGGCCTGATACCTGGACATGAGCTACAAAGCATTTAACTGTTCTGTGACATTGCAAGCAGTGCTGATCATTTGTGTATCTTCACAGTCAGATACCTTGTCCTGTGAATTGCATGCACAGCAGGCAGGCCAAAGCCTTGGGCAGCCCGGTATAATACTTGGCTTCTCATCAAAATGACGCCGAAAGGCGTATTCTTTTCTTTCTTTTCTTTTCTGTCAGGCCAAAGCCTGAGCATGGGCTGTGATGGTTGCAGGAGTTGCAAGCAGTGAAGGGAAAGGTGGAAGAACTGACTGCTGAGAGAGACAAAGCCATGTCCGAACATGTGATTGTGCGGCAGCAGCGAGACTGCCATGCAGACCATGCTCAACTGCTGGTCAAGGAGAGCAAGCGCCTGCAGTCACAGCTGCAGGCATTGCGGCTGCAGCAATCACAGGCAGCAGATGCTCTGCAGTCTAGCATGGAAAAACAGGGGTGCACAAAGCAGCAGGATGGGAGAAAGCCAGCAGGTAGCACAGTCAAGATGAAGACATCTGAGGGTATGGTACCTAGGGAAGATGATGGCAACAATCAGACATCTGGCAAGGGCTTTGATGGCCATGACATCAAGAATGCTTTGCATAAGAAGCCATTTGATTTGTCCAAGGACAGCAGACACAAACAGAATGTCAGCTCCAATGCTATTTTGAAGCAAGCTCAACAAATGAGGGCAGCAAGCCGGACCAATTGACACAATGGATTGTTTGAATGTATGTGCCAACGCTTGATGTTTCATCCACAGTGGCAGCCCCTGTTTGCAGGTGGACTGATGCTCAATGAGTACCAAACTAGTTTAAAATAAACTCTGAAGCGCGATCGCGAGGGATCGTGTGTGAGCAGGGGCTCGGGGACCACGCCTGAGTGTGCAATGCATTGTGAGTCAGTATCAGTGCAATATGTTTTTTACAGGTCGCGTCTGGCTGAGCTGTAGCTGAAAGCTGAAAATTTTCGCTGGCTGATAGGTCTGCCGGCCACGAGCATCAAGCAGCAGGCAACAGAATCCAAATTCCAAAGTAGTTGCCAATGTAGAGTCTCAAGTGTGTTAAATGCATCATGCAGCCCAACACAACCTTGCATGACAGCATGTTGTCTCACAATGCCACTATGGCATTTGATCAGGGTTTGCAAATCAGTGCATCCTTGGGGACGTATGTCTGAGATCCAATCTATCAAGACAAGGTGAAAGTGCGTCCGTATTCCATTTGCTGGAATATGGCCAGCTTCATGAGCTTGTTTAAAGACAGTGTTGCTGAAGAATAATCAGCTGGTCAAGACTTGCTTTGCAGGCATACTTGTGCTGCTGCTTCCATTTGAACGCAGCATTCTTGGTAGCAAAAGCAAACACGAGAGTTCTGAAGCTCCTTTCACATAGCTTTTACAGGCCATGTTCCAGGTGAGAAGCACAGAGAATACCCTTGAACAGAGACTGTAGTCTCTGAGAATTCAAGAATGTAGTTCAAAACCAGTTTGTTGTCACCAACACAGTCTATTGAATGCAGACGAAATAGTTGAATACAAGAGCAAGGTGTACTCTGACCAGAACCACAACAATCGGACACACACACACAAACTGACACCACCGTGAAGCCCACAATCAACGCCGATACCGCTGCCTCTTGAAATTGAAGTACAAATGCAAGATCCCCCTCTCAAATGTGCATTTGAAGCCTTTTTTGTGACTGTACTCCCATTCCTTGTTGATGATGCGGAAGGCACAGTCCTCATATGGAGGTCCAGCATGGATCCTGCATTTGCAAAGGAAATGCTGTTGAATACTTACTAATCTAAAGAAAAACCCAAATTGACCAAACAGTTAGCCGAGCAACATGTACATGCAAGACAAGACTGCCCTGAGTGCTCACGCCTTTGCTCTGATATTGTCAAATTGACCAGCACAAGCAACCACCTTTATGGATCATCTCAGGAAGCAATAAGCACAATGGCCATGTGAGCTCCCACAGGCCAACAGTGACAATCACAGCTGCCAAAGAACACAGCCCTGAAGACCAACATGTCAACAGATACACTGTCATAGCGAGGGTAAGAGTGCATGCTGTGAACAACACACCTGAGCATGCAAGTGCTGCCGTGCTCATCTGCTCCAGGGTCTTTCTCCAGGGAGTAGGTGGGCGCTTCCAGCTTGTCAATCAGGTCAGGATAAAAGATGTTGAACTTGTATCCTTGCACAACCTGAGTCATGCAGCCAAAGTTGTGAGTCAACTGCTGCCTAAAGCTTGGCAGGTCCAGAAAATCTGGCCAAAACAGGCATGACAAGCAACTGCCATATGTGCTTGCGTCTGGTACAAATAGTACTTGTATAAACAAAGTTTTTGCAGAACATTGCAAGGACCCAGTATGTGTGACCACATTTCAGGGTGCGAGCAGTCAGCTTGTGAATGTTGCAACCGCTCTCAAGATGCCTGAACACACTGTTGAGAGGCTGCAACATTCATAAGCAACCTGAACAAAATACCTAGATGCGTGGACAGATTATAACTTGGACAGGATCCTGATCTGCTCACCTTTGGTGGGGGGTTGTCATGATCATAGTGAGTCTGATTGTACTTGTTCCACTCATAGCCGGTGTGCACCCTGTTGAAGTATTTGGGCTTGCGGGGCCGGTACTTGTCATGCCACCAATACACCTGCATCGACACTTTCGGAGTAAACAGAATGCGTGGCACAGAGTGTGAGTGTGAGTGTGAGTGTGAGAGTGTGTGTGTGTGTGTGTGTGTGTGTGTGTGTGTGTGTGTGTGTGTGTGTGTGTGTGTGTGTGTGTGTGTGTGTGGGTGTGTGGGTGTGTGGGTGTGTGTGTGTGTGTGTGTGTGTGTGTGTGTGTGTGTGTGTGTGTGTGTGTGTGTGTGTGTGTGTGTGTGTGTGTGTGTGTGTGTGTGCGTGCTGATGTTGTGAATTTAGAGGCCTCCAGAAAGGCCAATGAAATCAGACTTGTGAATCAGCCCACGCTACCACAGAGATGGACAGCAACAGCACAGCAGAGTTTGCATCAATGTGATGCCACAAACAGCCATCCAATTGATGCCACGCAAATCATTTTGGGAGAACAAGAAATGCAAATGTGATCACATGCTTCAGTCTTTCACTCCACTCCAGGACACTCTGTCAGCAGAGGCAGCAAGAGCAAACCAGGGACTTGGTTACACACAAGGGGTGAAAGCACGCAGTTGCTTGTACCTGAGAGTCGACTTGCATTTCTCCTCCAAAGGGAGCATCCCCGGCGTCATTCATGTCTCCCATGAGCCGCTGACTTTGCGCCTTGAACTGGCGGGTTGAGTCATCATCTGGAGCCTGGGCCCCCGACCGCATTGCTGCCTCCCCCTTCTGGGGCGCTGCGTCTGCCAGATACCTGCATGATGCAAAACGGAAGATTTTGTAAGCCCAGTTGTGGTTTCAGACAGCTTGCTTGCAGGCCAACTGACAAAAGGCTGCAGTGAAAAGAGAAATCAAGATGCACACACTTCATCCTCAGACAGACAGACAGACAGGCAGAAAGCGCGCAGCTACCTACACTTCCTAGAATTGTTGTTGTCATGCTGAAGGCAGTGAAGCTGGTAGTTAGACATTGGACAGTGTCAGACACAGATGTGGATCTGGCAGGTACTGAGCATGGGATGTATGCTGCTGCTTGGATCTGCGACCATCTGGCGGTAGGCCCTGTCAGCCTCATTCAGCCCTGGCGCCGCCCCTGCAGCTGCTGCAGAAGCTGCTGTCCTGAACCGGTTTGCCTCATGGTACTGCACCTGTGTGAAAGCACAAAGGAGAATGAACAAGAGCGTAAAGGCCAGAAGAAGGCCAGAAGAAGCAGTTGCTGTGTCTTCTGATGCGCCAACATCCTAAACGTTTGAATAAAAATGATGAAAATGTGCAGTGTGATCATGGCATGCTTTGGTCCACAGGGAACCATACCATACCATACCATACCATACCATACCATACCATACCATACCATACCGTACCGTACCAGACCAGACCAGACCAAACACACCACACCACATAGTAAGCTACCTCGCCCTACCATGCCCTACCCTACCCTACCTTATCATGCCGTTTATAGATGCCGTAATAAGCCTCAACCCACCTGTCAGGCTGGCAAAGCTATACGTTCTGAGCAGGGCTATGCAACACGCACGGCAGCAGCCTGGCTAGGATGATAAAACTGCAAAATGTCAGGCTAACAACGCCAACGACTGAAATGTTCTGGCTTTTGACAATGACAGCGCAGCCAATGCTCACCTGCTTGCGCAACAGGTCTAGCAAGCGCTGATCATCATCCTCATGAACAACGTCTTGGTTGCCAATGTGGTGAGCATCCAATGGAGCCGGAGACCACTGACCAACATTTTCTTCTTCTTCCTCCTCTTCTTCCTCTTCCTCTGGCTCTGGTGCCCACTGCTGCTGCAGCGCATTGAGCTGTGGCGCACCATTGGTGATGCCAGCTCCAGCTGTGGCAGGACCTTCTTCGTCATGTGCGACCCCAGCTGGGGGGGAAGAGGGGGTGTCAGCATCTGCAGCAGCTTCCTGCAGGTGCAGCAAGACTCATGACGTCATCAAGGCTGCATCTTGTCACAACTGTACACTCATGTGTTTGGAAATTTTGCCTTCTGACGTCATGCCATGCAGGCATGCGTGAGCTTCATGGTTTTTTGTGATAGCTCATCAGTGACATGATTGCCACAAGGTTGCATCACTTGCAGTGTGGCCTGAGCCATGCTGCTTTCCAGGTGAGATCACGAAACCTACAAATTCATTTGCAGTATCTGAAAGCATTTGCACAGTCTGTAATCAGTTTGCACTGTCTCACAACCATTAGCAGTGCTGCCGAGGAGAGTCAACAGCAGACGCATGCCATCTGCTTTCATCTTCACGCTTTCACATTTTCACCACCATACAGCAAACAGCGTACTGTACTCCATACAAGCATTTGCTTGATAGCAATTGTTTAGAGCACGCATGATCCACTAAAAGGCGTGACTGTGTTTTCCAGTCTGTTGAAGGAACTGGATGATGAAGAAAAAGCTAAAACATGACCAAAAATAGGCAGAGCAGGCAGCTGTATCAGACAACAAAACGAAATGACTGGATATGACTGCATTGGCAATGCGATGGGTTGTATGCACACCTGCTTGTCATCATCCCAGCCCATCTCTCGCGGAACATCTGCACCATCGTCAGGCACAAGCTGCGTTCTGTCCAGGTTCTGCTGCATGAGATCCCTGTGTATCTCCCGCAACTTGGCTTTGGCCTTGTGTATCCGAAGCCGTTTCAGGATTGCAGCAGAGAACTCTGGGTCGGCAGCCTCGCCTGACTGCAACTGCTCCTCTATGCTGTCTTGAGTCTGTTGCAGCTGGGCATAGGTCTTGCCTACACATGCACATGCAGAGCAGGGTCATGTTGAGAATGGTACAACATGCAGCAGCAGTAGGAGACTGAAAAGGGTTTGCTTTCCAGGGAAGGCCTTGTCAGCCAGGAATGAGCAGAATGAATGTGTACGGGTTGGGGAAATGGCAATCCAGCATGGGATTGTGTCCTGAGAGAAACAGGCTTTGACCGCAGAGTGGACTTTCACGTCAAGAAAGTGTATGCTCTCTGCATCATGATGAGCTGGGTATGTGCAAGGCAAATCCTGTATATCTTTTTTTCAATGTTGAATGTCAGTGGATGCATACAGATACAATCTGGACCTGCCAGCTTGTCAGCTTATCAGGCTCGTGAACTGCCCATGCATTGCAAAGCACCCGCAGGCGCTCACAGACCTGGTTGTCTGATGTACAGAGCAAGCTGGCAAATCCAGCTCTGCCAGCTTGCATCAATTGCCCTGCGTGCTGCTGCTTAACAGTATTTGGTGTACCAGCATGGTACCAGCATTGCATGGGTGCATGGATGAATGAACGAACAAACACATGACCAAACGAACCAATGAACAAACGAGAGAATGAGCAAAGAATTGGTGTTTCAAGCCATCTAAACTTACTAGCAGAGCACATGCTTGCAATTCCTGCTGTGCACAAATGCGGGTTTCTGAGCAAACACGCCTGTGTCACTACAGCCCAACAGCACCTACCTGCTAGCATCATTTGGACATCAGAATCGACAGATTCGTGCAACCCTGCTTCCTTGATTGTGTATTTAGCAGGAATAGGCTCCCCTCTCAGGCGTGCCCAATCTAGCTCATCCTGCTTCAGTGCTTCCTGCAGCTCCACCTCGGCTATGACCATCATGGCATCCCAGAACTGCTTGTGCACAGGATCCTGACTGTCCAGCTCCTGAAGCACATGTGACACAATGTGAGGCATGGCTGTGACAATCAAGGCTGTGATCACACGCAAAGCTGCTTTGTCGCTGTCTGTAGGTGCATTTGAGCTTGGGATGTCATAGTTTCTTGTGCTCCTGTTGATAATTGTACAGGAACTGAAGCTAAGCATACACATGACGGCATTACAATTGTATCCACTGTGTATTGGCACAGCTAGCATGCCCTGGCAGGTTTTTGATTGGACAGCAGTACAGCGTGGCAGGCCTGTAGTCCGACACAACAACAGCATAGGAAAGGAGTGTTTATCAACCAGCACTGCGCTGGAGGTCTTCAGTCCGACGCAACAACAGCATAGAAAGAGAGGGCACGTCAACCAGTACAGCATCGAAGGTCTATACTGGGACACAGCCAGTGCATGGGGACCAGAAAGCCCAAGTGTACCTGCATGCTGAAGATTGCAGCATGCAGCTCCTGCACCTCCTGCAGGCTCAGCCCGGTGAACACCTTGTAGGGCTCCTCAGCACCCACATCAAACTCTGCGGCCAGGTGCAGATTCGCTGTCAGGACGTCAATTGGCTGACTCCTGCATCAACAGCATGAGCAGGACTCAGTGAAGAGAGTTGACATGAATGATGCATGATGCTGAGGCTCTCAGCAGCACCGTTTCGAAGGGGAGCTGTCATGCTGGTAGAAGGGCTGTGAGCTGTTTATAGGCCAAACCGAATTCTGTATTGCTATGAATATATTGCTGACGATGTCGCTGCTTCCAGTGATACACAAGTTCCAGTGGCAGTCAAGTGCAAATGCGACAACATGAGTATTTATCCATACCTTGCGTAAGCAAGCGAAGATTGATTGTTTGCATGGATTAGCTATGTGTGATGCATTGCTGTTATTGGCTTACCTGCCATCCCTGATCCGCTGCTTGGCTCTGGCCTTTGCCTGCTCCAGATGGAAAACCTCCTCTTTCCTTTCCAGTTCTATTGCCTCTGCCTGTCCCCGTTCTCGCTGCAGCATGTTGACCATCTCTTCCTGTTCAGCCCGATCCTTTTCTCTGTCCAGGCGGCGCTTTTTGACCTTCTCAATCTCTTCCTGCGCACAAATTGAACGCTCACTGGATATACCCTGCAGCGCTTGCACACAAAAGTGAAAGTACACAATGATTGGGGAAGTGAGGCAGGGGTATCATGGTGTAAGTGCATACATGTGTGTCTTTAGAGCAGTAAAAATGACCCCTGATGCGTGTATGGAGCCCTTACATTCAGAAAAAGCATGATGGGTCAAGCAATTAGTCTATCAGGTGGGAAATGCCTAGCCATTGGGAAACTTGTGTAGGGTCATTCTGTACAGAGATGCACCAGAACAAGATCATTGCCTTTCCTCAGGCTGGGACCTTCAAGGGCTGACATGTCAAACCATGAGCGCACGTTATGCAGGTTCTGGAGGACCATAGCTGTCATGCTAGTTGGACAACCTGAAGTGTACGCATCGAGCTGATGATGCTTGCTGGTGCCAGACCAAATTGCATATTGCTAATCAGGACTGCTGCCCAGGTGGTGAGGTAAACACAGGCTCCCGAAATATTCTCCCCAGCAAGGGATGAAACAGGCATCATGCAATGCGAGGTGCTGCTGAGCTGAAATAGATGTTTCATGACTTCATGTTGTGCACTGTGCTTGTCAGAACTGAAAGCATACCAGGCGCTCCTCTTGTCTTCTCTTCTCAGCTCTGGCCGTAAGATCTTTCACATCCACTCCTGACTGGATTTGCTTCTCCAGTTTCTTGCCCCACACAAAGCGCTCTGTGACATTGCTGTCCCCAAAGGGGTTGTCCTGATCTGTGTATCCATGACCCCCACTGTGCTTCTTCAGGTGACTGGCGACCTTTTTGGCCTACAAGATCGCGCGGGGCTGAACGTACAGCTCGGCAACTTGCAAAACAAACTATATCCTTCTGCACCAGTCTGTAAGCACGGAGCCAGAGCACTGCATGCAGCGATGTCAAAGGCCAGCGCAGTGAAGACAATGGCACAGCAACAGCTTTGCTGACTTGCAGACTCACCAACTTCTCTGCTTTGGACTTCCTGTACTCCTCCTCATCTTCTTTGTCCCGTTTCCGCTTTTTGTCTTTCCGATCCTTCTTGCTGCTTTTGTCCTTGCCCATGCTGTCAACACAGTCTCACGATGCTCTCATGCAATGGAACTGGGAAGTGCCTCTGGACGGTGCGAATCAGACATACACAGTCCACGGCAGAACGAATCAGCGCATCTGTGCACCTGTGCACTTCAGCGAACTGGTCACTGCCGTAACCGATCAAGCCGTAACCTCACCGTAGCAGACATTCGGTTAACCCTCACTTAACCCTCACTTAACCCTCACTCAGAGTGCAGCAGACGCAATACAGACAAGCTTGAGCACAAGCGCATTGCGACCGTGCAAAGTTATTCGAGCATCTTTCATATAGTGTGGTTGTGACGTTTTTGAGTTGCCATCGTCCGCAAGCCGACTGCTAAGTGATCAGTGCAGTGGAGGCATGGCTGCTGGCACGACCTTTGTGCAAGGTCGTGCGACCTGTCATACCAATGTATCGGGTCAGCACTCTATGCTGTTCAGGCTTCAGAGGCACGCTGCAAGCATTAGATCCTACTTGGGCTTGAATCCTTCACGCAAGGCCGAGCTCAGGCAGGAGGCTGCAACAACCTGTTGCAGGTCCGTGCCGGCAATTGCTGCTTTATACTGGCGGCACGATGCTGGTCGCTCTTGGGTTTTCGAACCAAAAGTGACAAGCCTGTCGATGCAGGGTCACAAGCAGAAGCTCTGTCAGCAGAGCCACCGTTAGCGCAATTGCAGTTGATGCCCCACCAGTGGAAAACCTGGAAACATGTCCAAGAGGTGCACAATGGCAGGTCCACAAATTTGGTGGTACCTGTGTAGCATCAGCAGACAGGATCAGAGAGGCAGCGCAGCTGGTATGCAGCGACCTTGCAGAACAAAAGGTTGTGGTGGTCAGCGCCATGGGAAGTCACCCAACATCCCTGATTAAAGTGACTGACGTACTGCTTAACATGGTAGCCAAAGCTTCCAGACAAGATGAAGGCTTCCTGCTGGACCTTGCAGCCATTCAGGAAAAGCATGTTGAGACTGCCAAGCTACTTCTGGTGGAAGGCCATGCACTCAACTCCTTTGTGTCAAGGCTTCTGGATGACATCGCTAATCTGAAGGCTATGCTTCGTGCCATCTCCATAGGTAAGCTACATTGCTGCCCTGGCCTCTGAATGGCACAGTGTCTACCACATGTAGGTCCAGGAGTTCACAACCAGGAGACCTGCACAGACTCATGGACAATGGCATATCTTGCAGCATTTGCACCAGCTGCATGGTGGTGGCCAGCGTTATTTCTCATCGGTTCTCAGACCCTAAACCGCAAAAATGCAAAAACCGCTAAAACCCTAACCCCTACATCCTATCCAACAACCCTAACAAAATTAAAAGTTTGAAAATCTCTAGGGTTTTGAAAAACCCTAACAGTGAGAACCGATGAGAAATAACGCTGGGGCATGGTGGTAGCCATGCGCAAACAGTCCAGTTTTCATTCATGTGCCTGATTACCTGGGGCGCCATAATTGCATGCTGTTTATATGCAGCAATTTTGCATGTGCAAAGGTACACTGCCATGTAATGCCGAGTACCTGATCACAGTGGCTGGATGCACGCGCATTCATTGAGGACTTGTTGAGAAATGTGTCACAAAACGTACTACAGATACACTGAAAATTGTTGAACAGCCCACATGAATGTTTGGGTGTGCTGCAGCTGGCATGGCAACAGAAGCCTTCACCGATTTTGTTGTGGGGCACGGCGAGCTCTGGTCAGCCCTGCTATTTTCAGCCACAGTCAAGGCCCTTGGCTATGACTGCCAGTTCATGGACACTCGGGAAGTTCTGGTGGTCACTCCAACCTCAGACGGCAACTCTGTTGACATCCAGTATGACTTGTCTAATGACAGACTTGATGCTTGGGTGCGCAAGAATGGAGCTCCTGAAGTCATTGTGGCCACTGGATTTATTGCCAAGAACCCCCTAGGACAGGTAGCTCCAGCTGTGCATTGTCACCTTGTATTTTGTCCTTGGTAGCATGCAAGCTGCAGTTTGTTATGTGCCTGAGACGATGCCTGTTGTTTGCGAGTGTTGCAAAATTCAGCTCAGGTTGCAATGAAGAGGGAGGTGCAATCCAGTTAGTATTTACATCGTTTGCTGCATGGTGCACCTGTATGTTTACAGGAGATAAGTTGCTTGGGGCTGCACCAGATCAGACAAGCAGTCTGAATGCCTGAAAGCATCATGTTGCCTTTGCAGTGTAAGACCTAGTCAACAGCCAGGCAACACTAGCAATGCTGTTCCACAGGTCACCACTTTGAAGCGCAATGGTAGCGACTACTCAGCAACCACAATTGGGGCCTTGTTCCAAGCCAGCCAAATCACCATCTGGACAGATGTGGATGGAGTGTACAGCGCAGATCCCAGGAAGGTTCCAGAAGCAGTGTGCCTGCCCAGCCTCAGCTACCACGAAGCGTGGGAGCTGTCTTACTTTGGAGCAAATGTGCTGCATCCCAGGACTACGCTTCCAGCCATGCGCTACAGCATACCCATCGCTATCAGGAACTTCTTCAACCTGGCAGCACCAGGTGAGTCTGGGCGGTGTCAAGATAGTCGTAGGCCCAAGCTTGACTGTGATTAGCAGCATCTGTTGTGCAATCCATGCTTGCTGTGTGTTACGCACACAGCATTTACAATGTTGTGCAGAGTTGCAAATTCGGGCTTCGTTCTTGGCAGTGTCAATGCCTCATGATCATACATGTTGGTGCCTTGTCGGGAGTTGGTACTGTGCAGAAGGACAGTGATAATATATGCTGCAATCCTGTTGATGCCTGTACATTGGGGCACTGCTATCATCAGCATCATGAACTAGCATTCTGTACAACCTCGGCAAAGCTTAGTGTCATATCTGCTCATGTTGCTAACAATCCCGTTGACGTCTGTACCGTTTGTTTGCAGGCACGCAGATCAGTGATGTCATTTTGGACATTCAGACTGCTGGCTTCCAAACGGTGAAGGGCTTTGCCACTATCGACCATGTAGCCCTCATCAATGTGGAGGTAAGCTGTCTGTCTTTTTTGGAGCTCACAAATCCATGGCAACTGCCATATAGGCTTTGTCAGTTTGTGCATGGTTTCAAGAGTGGCTCTTCAGGTTACGATGGATGTAAGTGTCATCCATTGCAAAGCTACATACAGGCTTCAGACTTGCTCTAACCTATCTCCATTACCATGGCTCTGTGCTGATGTTTGTTTGTCAGTCCGTCCCCTGCCTGTATGTCTGTCTGTCTGCATGTCCGTCTGTTCATCTGACTGTCTGTGTGAGTCAAGAAGCTGAATGGTACTAATGCCCAAGTCCTGAATGATGGTGCATGCAGGGAACCGGCATGGTAGGGGTGCCAGGAACAGCCAGCACCCTCTTCAGTGCTGTACGAGATGCCAATGTGAACGTCATCATGATCTCTCAAGCCAGCAGCGAGCACAGCATCTGCTTTGCTGTCAAGCAAATAGACGCCGACAGGACGCTACACTGCCTGCATGAGAAGTAAGTGTGGGTGTCCTGACTGCACCCGTACCTTGCTGTTGTGACTGTTGCTGTTGCGCAAAGCTTGCTTGATGTTGTTCTGCAGCCGCAAGGCTTTCAGCACTGCTCTTTTGTTCAGCAGCAGAGCGGTGCACAAAAGAGCTGCTGACAAGCTGTGGCATTATGTGCAAGCCTAGGGTCTTCCTTTTCATTACTGTGTATGTATGAGCCAGACTGCCAGCTTTGCATATGGCTTGTCTTTACTCTGCTGATTGTGGGCCCATGATGTGAGCCAGGGCTGGTAGGTTTGCAACCCCTTCTTTTCCTAGTTTTCCTAGTAGGCAAACAACACGTGACACTGATGCAACACAGCCTTTTATCTTCCGCTGTACATTGTATAACTCCTGCCACAACAGCGAGGCATGGTTCATTAACAAGCAGTGCCATTGTTACATCTGCAGGGCTGGTGGTGACAGTCTGACAGACAGAGTTAGTAGCCCCTATGCAGTTGCCTGTCTGTTTTTCACAACAACATATTAAAGATTCCTATGTCTTGCAGGTTCAATGACGCAATCAGATCTGGGCGCATACACCATATAGAAGCCATTGACAACTGCTGCATATTGGCAGCTGTGGGTCAGCAGATGGCCAGCAGGAAGGGTGTGTCAGCCACCATGTTCTCTGCCCTGGCCAAGTCAAATATTAACATCAGGTATGGGTCTACAGCCTGGCCACCTCACAGACCTGCTGTTAGGGCTTCAGATCACCTGGCACCGTCCAAGAAGGTGTGCCTTGCTACTAAGTCTAAGCGCTGAAATAGCTTGGAATAGCTTGGAGTCAGTCATGTTGATGTACTACGCTAATTTTGTTGGATAATAAAGTGTGCATAAGCATGTCATGCTCACCAGAAGAAGGAACAAGCGCTGCTGCGTACTGTTGAGAACAGCTGTTTTGCCATCTCAAAACTGTCAGGCGCATGATGAGCTAATCTGTAACTGCAACAATCTGATGCACCTTTGCAAGTGCGGACACCTACAGCTCTGAAGCCTTTCAGTGACACACAACAGCCAGTCATGTTTGCTATCTAAACATTCATACAGATTGATTTTTTTGCTGCATGATATGGTGCCAGCTTTTTGATGTCAAGAGAGAACTAGTGTTAGCAAGGTACCATGTAGACATCTGACCCTAGGCCACTTGGCATCAGTTGGGCACAATGTCTGTACCTGACCCCAGATTAGGCACAATGTCCATCAATTAGGCACAATGTGCACGCAGTGTACCATACCTGGCCCTAGGGAAAGACATGTGTTCTATCACTGATAGCACCAAATGCCAAGCTACATGGCATTGATTGGGACACTGCAATGCTGCTTGGCATTTCCCATCAACATGCAGTTGCTGATGTGTGTTCATGCATTCATGCTGAGTGCCAAAACAGGACCTCGTGCAGGGAGCTACACAGGGCAGTATGCACCTGGCCCCCCGGGAAAACCCATACTGAGTAATTGAAAGAGTGAACATTTGCTAGCAAGGCATGGGGCAGTATGCACCTGGCCCCAGGAAACCATGTACTGAGTGATCAAATGAATGAACAGTTGCTAACAAGGCATGGGGCCGTGCAGGTCCATAGCTCAGGGGTGCAGTGAGTACAACATCACAGTGTTGATAGATGGCAAGGACAGCGTGAGGGCCTTGAGGGCAGTTCACAGCAGGTTCTACCTGGCAACTCTCCCTCTAGCAGTGGGCATTGTTGGTCCTGGTGCCATTGGCGGCACTTTCATGCGCCAGCTGCAACAGCAAAAGGAGGTGGGCCCCTGTTTCCCCCCCTTGTTTCCTTTGCCTGTGCGTATCGTTGGCCTTTGACAGCCCATGCTGTTTGGTGACAGTACGATGCGCCAGCTGCAACAGCAAAAACAGGTGGGCTCCCATTTCCCCCCTTCTTTCCTTGGTTGTGGCTGTTGTTAGCCTTTGATAGCCCATGCTGTCTGGTGACAGTAACACGCACCAGGTGCACCAGCAAATAGAGGTGAGCTTGCTTTTGTTCCCTTGAGAGCTGTCCCACCACTATCTGATCTGTGGATGATGGCAGCCCTGGTCAGGTCACAGCAGAATGCACCTACACAGACTACAAACAGTTTTTGTACATGCGGGCACTAATGCAATCAGCATAGCATTCAACTGTATGCAAATCAAATGTTGAGCAGACTGGGTTTCTCATGCAGGCTCTAGGTGCCGAGTACAACATGGATGTGAGGGTGCTGGGCATCACTGGCTCCCGCCAAATGGTGCTGTCAGAACATGGCATCAACTTGGAAGAGTGGGAGGAGCATTACAGTGGGTAAGCTACTTCTGCACATCTAGTCTTATGATAAGAGGGGCACAGCTATTTATCTCAGTCATGATTGTACATGGCATACCCGGATGGTTGTTGGTGTTGTTGGTGTAAACATTCATCCCCGCTGAGGCTAAGGTCCTCCGCAGGAGGGAGCATTGGCTCTTGTGCATAGCCATCTGCATTGCCAGCGCTGTGCCATGGTGATTTTTGTGTACACACAAGAGTTCTGTCAGCTCTGCTTTTGGTCCTAGCTGCATTTGGGCAACCAGATGTTGTAGACATGGCATCATATCAGACAAGGATATCTCATCTGCTTCACACCTGCTTTACAGCATATCCTCGGCGCATTGTGAGAACACTTCTTACTCGCTATACAGGCGTCTGGAGACTTTGTCGACATCGCACTTTGGTCAGCTCTGCAAATGTGCATCATAGCTGAGGCCCTGACAACAGCCATGTCTGTGAGCAGGCAAGCGGAAGCTGTGTATTGTAAACTGATACCCATAGTAAGCTTATTTGGTAAAGCAGAAATTTGTTTGTGCAGGCAAGCGGAAGCTGTGGACATGGCACGCTTTGCTGACCACCTGGCAAACAGCTACATCCCCAACACAGTCATCATTGATGCAACGGCCAGTGAGGCACTGACAACAGCCATGTCTTTGTGCAGGCAAGCGGAAGCTGTGGACATGGCACGCTTTGCTGACCACCTGGCAAACAGCTACATCCCCAACACAGTTATTATTGATGCAACAGCCAGCGAGGCGCCGCCAGCCCTGTATCTGCAGTGGATGCAGAAGGGCATCCACATCATCACCCCGAACAAGAAACTGGGGTCTGGCCCTCTGGACCAGTACCTGGCCCTACGCCACTTCCAGAGGGAGTCCTACATCCACTTCTTCTATGAGGTGAGCATGTTGGGTACCCCATGGGGTAGGCCTATGTACCATGGCCTATGTACATAGGCGTACCCCACCCTGGGGCTATTCTTTGATCACTGCTGAAAGGAACGATCTTTGCTGTTCTTGTTTTATGTGGCAAGCATCTTCTTTTCGCCTTCTGTTTGATGTGAACATCTGTCTGTTGCGTCCACAAGGGTAGACTTTTCCTTTGACGGACCAAATAAGTCCTTTGTTCCATGAAACCATCTCAAATGGTGCTTAAGAGTATGACGTCAAGCATAGGATAATCCTAAGTAGCAAGACCAGGTGTGGTCTCCAGTGATTTCAGCAGCAGTGCTTCTGCAATGCAAGTCCTGGCCAAGGATGTCAACATCTTTTCACAGTTTGCCTGAGGTCTCAGTGATGACTCACAAGACGTACTCAAACCACTGAGGCCAGGATTTTGCATTGCGTATCCCATTGTGTTGTCATTTCTGCTGAAGGTGCTAGTTAAGGAAACCTGTAGCTTTTCAGACTCGCGACTGCATGCTGTGTAGGCTTCAGCTCTGTCTTGACAGCTGTCTCTATGACATTCCCATCTTGCAGCTGCTGCTGGCCGTTTTCAAACTCATACACTGCAGCATTTGCAGGACAGTAGGGCACTTGAATTTTGTTTCATTGCTCTGTTTATGTGTCTCGATAGCTAGGTTAATCTGCTCTGGGGCAATCTGCTCTTGAGCATCAACATGCATCAAGCAGTTTCTGCCATGCTCTAACCCTCTGTCTCAGCTGTTGTTTGCCCATGCCTACTTATCAACAAGGTCAATGAGCTGATTCTCAAACACTGGAATTGCGTGCTGTCAAAGCCGATATCTCTGTCCGGTGTGCGCGCAGGCAACTGTAGCTACAGGTCTACCAGTGATAGCCACCCTGAAGCACAACATGTCTGTCCGGTGTGTGTGCATGCAACTGTGGGAGCAGGTCTACCAGCGATTGCCACCCTGAAGCAATTGGTAGTCAAAGATAACATGTCTGTTCGGTGTGTGTGCAGGCAACTGTAGGTGCAGGTCTACCAGTGACAGTTGTGAAGCACTTAGTAACATGTCTGTCCGGTGTGTGTGCAGGCAACTGTGGGAGCAGGTCTACCAGTGATCGCCACCCTGAAGCACTTAGTAGACACTGGCGACCGCATCCTCAAGGTAGAGGGCATCTTCAGCGGCACCCTGTCATACATCTTCAACATGTTCAGCCAGGACAAGCCCTTCTCAGACATCGTGACTGAGGCCAAAGCCCTGGGATACACAGAACCTGATCCCAGGGATGACCTGGCCGGCATGGATGTTGCCAGAAAGGTCACCATCCTAGCAAGGTACTCACTCTCTTTGCTAATACATACATGTTACTATAGTGATGCTCTTGAGAAGCATCGTGCGCATTGCTTGGCTAGGCAGGGCAGAGCAGGGCAGAGCTCTTGGCCTGCTGGGTCGTGATGTGCAATGCTGGGCATTGAAAAATATTGCAAAATATGCCATTCATGGTTTGCAAAATATGAATGGCATGTTTGCAGACCATGGCGGTCAATGCAAGGGTTCACATGTTTGTCAACAACCTCACAAGGCTTGTGTGCATCTGTCAGGACTGTTGGCACTAGCTCCTTGCCTGTGACGTTCCATTTCTGATGTTCACAGGGAGGCTGGTTTGAATCTGGAGCTGGGTGATGTCGCTGTACAGAGCCTGGTGCCTGCTCCACTGCAAAACGTAGCCTCTGCAGATGATTTCATGCAGCAGCTGCCTCAGTACGATGCAGACCTGGCTCAGCAAGTCAGTGAGGCAGACGCTGCTGGAGAGTGCCTGCGATTCGTGGGTAAGTTTTGAATCTGCTGTTTTGTTGTGCGAACCGATGCTGCTGTCCACTATAATGTACGCAGTGGGGTGACAAGGCTGATTTGAAATTCGTGCATGTCCCAGCTTGGCTGCTGAAGGCTGGGCTGTGTGCTGTGCTGTGCTGTGCCGTGCCGTGCCGTGCCGTGCCGCGCCGTGCCGCGCCGTGCCGTGCCGTGCCGTGCCGTGCCGTGCCGTGCCGTGCCGTGCTGTGCGGTTCCAAATGACCCCTTTCCCCACTCCTCCCCTTCCAGACCCTGATGCACAGGGAGTGTCAAGCATTGCTGAAGGATTTGCATGTCTGAATGTAGGTGTGGTAGACTGCGTCCAGTCTAGCGGAAGTGTTGAGTTGAAGCGGTATCCAAAGAGCCACCCCTTTGCCCAGCTCAGCGGCAGCGACAACATCATTGCTTTCACCACCCAGCGCTACCAGCAGCACCTCTCATCATCAGGTGACACTTGTAGAACATCAGTTTGCAAGTTATTGGTCTCTACGGGTGGTGGGAGAATGCACCTTTCCATGAGACTTGCAATCAGATTGCAGCATTGCGCTGTGTACGCTGTGTATACTGTGGTCAGGGAATGCACTATCTAGGTAGCACCATGCACAGCTGATTTGCGTGCCACCCTATTATACTCAGTACCACTAGTCACTTAGAGAAATTGTGCTTTCCCTGCTGTTTTCAAGACATGTAGCATTGAGCCTGCATCAGGTGTCCTGTGTTGCTGGTACCAGTGATTGTCTGCAAGCTATTTTGGTGCCCAAGGAGGGCACCAAAATAGCTTGCAGACAATCACTGGTATCACTCAAAGGCATGGATGACACCCCTCTCAAACCGCAGCAAAGCACACAATGCTTGGGATGCTGCAACCACATGATATAGCACGCTATCAGCAGCAGCAGCACAAAACCACAGAGAGGATGCACATTTGAGATTTTGTCAGACCACATAAAGTGTTGTTGCATCAGGCCATGCTCTGTGTTGTGCAGGGGTCCTGGTGCTGGAGCAGAAGTTACTGCTGGAGGTGTCTTCAGCGATTTGTTGCGGCTTGCTGCATACCTAGGGGCTCCATCTTAGAGGGCTGCTAAGCAGACGTGCGTAATTGCGGTAGTTGTGATGTTGACTTTGGTCACGCACATGCAACACAAGCTGTCTTGGTTCGCCAAGGTGGTTGGTCTTGTGAAATAGCAGGTGCATCAAGTACATGGCACTCTCCTTGATATGTTTAGGGTCATGTCCTGATCTCTGTGTATGATGGTTGCTGGTCGCAGCAGGGCTCAGGTGGGTGGGATGATGCTTGCTCAGATTGGGGCGATGAGAATGGACTGAAACAAGCAAAATAGTGTCACTACATTGCAACTGTGCATGCTTTTTCTGCACCATTCCCCAAGTTGCCGCTGCTTTCGTAGACTTTGGTGAAGCTAGGCCTAAGCTGCTTTTTGTTGTTGTTTCAGATTTTCGTAAAATGTTGTCGAGCTGAGTTCTTGCCGACACAATCCCTAAAACTAAAGCCAATTAAAATCACACCAACGGCAATGAGCGCTGCATCTCTGTCGGCTAGAGCAGCTTGCGGGGTTGCCTTGACGCCCTTGTTGGCCTCATGACAGAAGCAAATATGCAAAGCTGGTGACATTTCATGCATCTGCACAAAAATATGTGATTGCTAGCAACGCCAGGTATATCACGACATTGTAGCCTTGGCCCCATTGTTTCCTTAATTCGAATCCAGGTGGACGCTATGCCAGACCTTATGCCTGGTGCTAACAGCATCTGATGCCAGTCATTTGGCAATGCTCTGTGCTAGCAGTCTGCCGAGGCAGTGTGCATATGCAGAGTAGATGCAATTTGCAGTATGATATAAGTCCGACATCATTTACAAAGCACGCATAAGCAAGCGCTCCTCCAGAGGGGGCTCCCAAAAAGCCAGTCGCCACACCCAAGCTGACCCAACTTTGGAGAATCAAACTTTGAGGGTTTTGCAGCAGCAGCTGACCCTTGGTGTACTTATTGTGAAGGGAACAGGTCTACACTAGGGTCACACAACAATGCACATAGCGCAGTGTGTGGTGATCTAGTACAGCCTGTAGGGCTTGCCCATGCTGCTCTTGATGTACAGGCATCGCACATTCTGCCAGTTCTTCTTCAGCAGAGACACCAAAAAGTTGATGCTCATCTGAATGTTGATGTACAGCTCCTTGTCTGACATGGCAACATTGCCGACGGCAACTCCCATACATAGCACCTTCTTCAGCTGGAACTTGATGGAGGCCTTGATCTCATTGACCTGCAGGGACAGGAGGCATGATGTGTGTACATTGCAGATCGAAGCAGCCATGCTGCAGCAGAACAAGGTGACAGTTCAAGAGTTTGTACACTCTACTCACTCATGCAACACCAGAATCCCTCAGCAGGATCCCTTACACTCACAGGGATGCAACTCTGATGGGGCAATTGGTACAATGTGTTCCTTATAACAGTGCAGCACATATGTGGATGTACTGAGCCTGCTCACAGCGCCAGCTGTGACCTCATACAACTCCCATGTCATTTCAGCTGGGCAGAACAGATTGCAACCAGAATCACCACCCCCATGACATTCCAGCTGGGCAGAACAGAGCGCAACCCCAGTCAGCAGCAACCAGAGAAAATGTACAGAGGACAGTGGGCAGCCCGGTATAATACTGGGCTTCAAATAAATTGACGCCGAAAGGCGTAGTCTTTTCTTTTCTTTTCTTTCTACAGAGGACAGGTTTGGTGAGTGTACCTTTCCCTCCAGGCTCTCATTGTGGGACACGAGGGTGGGGAACTTGCCAGCCTTGTTCAGACCAGGTCCCAACAGACGTGGGATCTGCTTGATAACTGTCTCACTGGCCAAGAAGGCACTGTACTTCTTGGCTGCACAAGCACAACAAAATCAGTTTGCACAGTAAGACATAGAAGGACACAACATGTGTAAACCAGTAGAAGCTGTACCAGAAGTAAAAGGAATGCAGACAGATGCATGTTTTGCAGCTGGTCCCAGTACACAAAAAGAAAGCATGTTGTCAGCAACCAAGCTGACTGCATGAATGCAAGGTGCACACAGCTGTTTGATGACAGCAGTATGACAGGAGACAAATATGATGATGATGGCAGCCGTGATGTCAAGAAAGTCTGTTGGCGTAATGTCAAGAAAGTCTGTTGGCGTATTGGGGAGAATTGACATACCAAGCTTCTTGACAAGCTTCTTGTTCTTGTTCAGCTTCTTCAAGTCCTCCACAGTCATAGCATCAATGCCGAGGGCCTTGGCCTCTTCACAATGCTTGTGGTCTCCCAATACACACACCTACCCAGGTCAAATGAATGTTAGTGATGTTGCAGTAACACTGTCACCTTTGCTAAATTTGAGTCCTGCTTTGACAGTATCAAGGCAGCAGCAAAAAATGGTGTAATGAAGACTGTGTTGGCAATACCTTCATGCCAGGTCTAGGCATGTAAGGCAGCTTGACAGTTCCACTGAAACGCTTGTCCTTCTGGGGGTCATAGTTTTTTAGCCCAACCTGCATGTTGTCGTAAATATGAGCTGCTGATGATGCTTGTCAATCAGTCACTTTGGCCTAATCACATCAAGACCGATGTCTGGCTGAGTATGATATCAAAATGTAGATCACTGTTAGACCACAACTGCAACCTAGCATGTCCCTACCTGCAGCTCCACAGTCTCTGTGAACTTGCGAGGCTTGGCCTTGGCACCCTCAAAGATACCTGCAAAGTTAAAGCCAATTGGCACCGCAACTGGGCAATTGTTAATGAAACAAAGCCTGCAAGCCCAAAGGTTGCGGAGATGGTAGCACTGGGCATAGCCGCCACGCACCTCCAATACCCTCGCGAAGGGTGTCTGATGACAGCTTGCTCATGGTGACAATAGTTGACCCTTCTACAATGTTTCAGCGCTGCCCAAGCGCTGTGTAAGAAAGCAACCGCCGCCCCACTGCGTTTAACCAATGCAGCCTCCCTCGCATCTTCGACACTACCGAAAACACTCATACGACTTCTGTTCCCGTGGCTCGGTCATGTGAACCCTTATGTTCCAAACCGCAACAGCTGCAGCGCTGACACTGCTCTAAGCTCGCGCTGTTGCTGAATGTACTGGTGCTGCCGAGCTGAGGTCAAGTTTTGAAGACGGGGCACCGTTTGCTGTCCTGCTCAGTCAGTGGCTGCTGGACGTTGTGATCAAGCATAGCTGTGCAGTGCAGCCTTGACCGTTGCCGAGCAGTCTAATTGACATAGTCCTGACGCGCACGACATGTCAGACAAGTCAGAGTACGAGCGGCAGCGCGAAGAGCGTATCGCTCGGAACAGACAAAAGCTGCAGGCCTTGAACGTACCTAAGCTGCATCCTGAGCCAAGTAAGAGCTGTCACCAGCTTACGAGCGTGCAGGAAAAAAAGCATCAGAGTCATCAGACCACATCTACTTTGGTATCAGCCACAGTTTGTCTGTAGGCGTGAAGCCCCGCCAGCCTTCTGACAAACCAAGCAAAAAGCGTGCAGCTCCTCTATTGCAGGTTGAACCTGTCAGGTAATCTTGTCTTTGCCTTTGCCAATTGCTGTACTGTACAGCACTTCCTATTGGATGCTCAGTTTCTAGCAATATGCAGGCGCAGCACAAGGCAGAGAAAGGATGTGGACTACAATGAAGCAAATGCTCTGGTATCTCTTGATGACGTCAAGACTCGAGGCAGCAAGCTGGAAAACGTGCGCTGATGTCGTCTGGCTGGTCGCAATGACTTTCATCATCTGTCCCTACATGCATCACCATGCAAGCATGATAATAATAGTGAATGAAAGGCTTTCCATCTCATGATGAGCTAAATATGTGCAGGACAAGTTTCTCTCTTTAGATCAGCCTGTCCTGTGCATCCTTATTAGGCCCACCAATACAATAATGTACGCATGCTGACCTTTTTGCAGACTGTGTGCATGTTGCACAGGCTCCTCAGGTTCATGCAGAGTACCATCCAGTCGAGAGCCGGCAGGAAGATGTAGTCCAGTCCAGCGTTGATCCATCAGAGGGCACAAGAGATGAGCTTGGTCGGCTTGTCTTTGATGATGCACCAGACTTCAGACCCACTCTCACGCCAAAGCAAGTGATCCAAGCAGGGAGCTTTGGCGGGTATGACCTCCTGCTATGCCTCACATCCGTTGTTGAAAGGAGAAAAACATGAAATGTTCACGCTTTTCAGCGATCATGACGGGAGCCTCCTGAGGCGGCAGCCCGGAGGTGTCAAAAGGGAGAACTTGTTTGCCATCGCATGCTGCCTTGAATTTTCCACACGGCACTGTGATATGGTGCTGTGATGAGCATTCGCTGTGCCTGGCTGAAGCAACAGGCCATCATCAGCAAACCGTGACATCATTTTGCACCTTGCAAACCTGTCAAACGTGACATGCAGATGCAAAATCAGTCGATTTCTCGAGACTTCTCAGCAGCCTGAATCTGTGTAGCTGCAGATTGCACACAGATCAGGGGCAATTTCACCAAACAGGGCATGCTGATGTCATAGTTAGCACGCATTGACTCAGGCATCTCCTGGCACTTTCACACAATGAGAGCACCTGTTGCTCAAGAAACTTTGATATAATGAAGGGTCAAACCCTGCAGCAGGCAAACTGCTGGATCCTGCTACAATCTATCCTGCTACCACATCCTGCATGTACCTAGCTCATCATGAGCTGGAAAGCGATTGTTATTATGATTATGATTATTGTTGTTATTGCTGTTATTACTATTCCTATTGCCACATCTATCCTGCTTGCAGCAAGCGCCTGCAGGACACACAAAGCAGCATGTACTGTAGCAGCAATGAAACTGTCCAGGCGCTGACACACATAAAAAAGACTTGTCAAGTCTTCATCTGTGGTAGACATTTCTGTCTCCAAGTCATACAGTTCTCATTCAAACATTTAAATCCGTGTATATTTATTGTTGTTGTGGGGATGCAGCATATACTTCAATCCCATAGGAGGGCGACCTGGGATCATCAGTCCGCAAGGGGTGGACATTGACCCATCAGAGTTCCCAGCTGACTGGTTTGAAGGGCTGGAGGATGACATGTACAAGGCCAGGAGATACATCGCAGAAAGGAACAAGTACAAAGTAGGGTCTGTCATGTCGCAGTTGTGTGTAATAATGAACAGTCACATGTGCAGTCATTACCTGCACTAGATTCAGACCTGCATTTGGCACATGCAAGTGCAAAATGTGCTCAAAAGTATGTGGTCGCACGCTGTGGTGAATGATGCATGGTGGATGTCGAAGCATGTGCATGCTTGACTTGCACACTTTGCTGTGGAATATATCACGTGACAAAGATAACCCCCTGAGGTAGACTCGCCTGATATGAGTCCACAGGCATGTTTTGGGTGCCGAGTTACACTATTAAGCGGCTGTTTCTCTGAAATCAGAAAACTTTCTGTACCTCCACGAGGCTGCACTCATCGACGCGCTGACGTGAATAATCAGAGATGCATCACTTGCTTGCTGCTGACATCACATGGAGGCCAAGATGCATTGCTTTGCCGTCCCCAAAAAAAAATTGTTTTGCTTGGGCAAACAGGTGAAAGCAGGTCAGAACCAGACAGATTGGGAGAAGAGTGGCTGGATTGCTGCCCAAGACCCACGAGGCTGGTTTCATTGGTACTGCAGATTCTATCGGGTACGATTCCACATTGTCTCACCATGTTGCTATGCATGCTGTTTCAGATGCCTGCTGCTCAGCCCTGTTCAGCAATGGCATCAGTCTGAGCAGCTAAGCTGCCTCCTGATGCATCATGCCTACTCCAGCCTAGCCATGATGACTCAGCCTCAACACAACGATGACTTGTGACAATACAAAAACTGGTTCTGATCAAATGTGAGACCATTTGGGTCTGACATCTGATACAGTATCAGGCAAAGTGCGTGATATCTTTGTGAGCTGTGCTTTATTAAGGATGCACTGTGTACAGCTGCAGCGCAGAGTACACAAACAGTGATGCCTCTTGACGATGAATGGATGAAATTGCTTGCAACGATGAGTGAACAATGCTGCAAGAATGAGTGGACAATGCTATGTCGCTGAGCAGACAATAGTGTGAGCATGTTGAATGACAGGCATTTGCATGACGCTGTCTGGCTGCAGGGGCGCAGATCTGCAGATGATGACAGACAGATAGGCAGGTGGTCTAGATGTGCTGGAGACATGGGCAGGTAGGTGCTTCTTCTGCTGCAGTCGTGCATGTTGACATGTTCAAGCCCTGGATATCTCTGGCATCAAACACTCTTGCCATGCCCAGCAGCAAGACATGTCGTGCTTGTCATCTGTTGGGTCTCTCTATATCTCAGAGTACCAAACTGGCTTTCATAAATTGGCATGCATTGCATCATCACCTTGCAGAAAGAGTCAACATGATGACATGTGCACAACCTTACACATGATGCCATGTGCACGACCTTACACGTGAAACACACATTCAGGGTCTGGCTCTCTGGTGTCACAGGTGGAGGCGCAGCCTGATCAAAAAGGTTGTGCAGCAAAACAAGCATTGGAATGATGCATCTGTCTCCCCTGTCATTCGGCAGAGCTTGCTACATTGGGCGTACGAGCTCACTGAGGAGGACTTCGAGCGTACTAGACAAGGACTGTAACAGCACTCTCTGATCATGTGCCATGCAATTATATTCTGCTGCACATAAGTGCATGTGCAGGAGCTGTTTTGCATCGTCTGGGTTTGCCTCTCGAACAGATGAGCGCAAGCTAAGTCTTTAAGTGCACAGACGACTTTATTGCAAAGTCTTCATCAGAATCCATGATCAACGCTGCTCTATTGCAACTCTGCATGCCAAGTCATTAGGTGGTTCAGCCTATGTACAACCAGTGACTGGCAGTGTGCAACAAGATCTGGACGGAGCATTGCAAGGATTCATTGCAATGCACTCAACCTCAAAATGCAACACAGCAGTCCTTGACTGGAACAAGTCAGTAAGAGCAGACCCACAAGGGTTATACCACTGTACAGTTGTCTGGTGACAAACACAGAGGATGCAACATTCTGTCCAGAGCTGCAGACTTCCAATCATCCAAGGGCACCTAGTACACATTTGCTGCCATGCTTTTCATTGAATCCTGGCAGATAATCACCGCTGCAAATGAAGTCCAGGGTTATGATGATCTGCATTCGCACTCCACTTGACTCAGGATTAGCCTTTTGATCTTGAAGTTGTGAGGCAATCAGTGCTTGCATAATTTGATGTAGATAGCAGAGACGGTGCTTTACATGCAAATCCGAAAATGAAATATACAGCAAGACACAATGTAGTGCAGCTAGGCAGCTTTGTGCCACATGTGCCCAAGTATGACATATTTTCAGTTGCAAGCTGCCACATGCGCGCACGTAAGGCAATTGCAAGGGTTGTATGTAATGATGAGGCAGGAGCTTACCCTGCATGTGTGATGACATCTGGGCACACCCATCAGGCAGTGACTGCCCAAAAGACATGCCATTGGCCAAAAGTGAGCCACCAGAGCTGTGCACATTCATGCCCCCGTCTGTCTGTCCTGACTGCATAGACATGCCCTGCCCCATGCGGGGCTGTGCAGAGGTGCCTTGCCCTGCATGAGGCTGCGACAGCAAGCCCTGCCCTGCTTGCGGCTGTGATGGGTACCCTTGAAATGCCATTGCTGAGCCTTGGGATTGGGAATACAAATCATGGTTGAGCCCATGGGATGGCATGCTGTGCATGCTGGGTGCTGAGAGTGGCTGTGAGGACTCTGTAAGGGCATCAGTGAAGCTCTGATACATCCTAGGGTTTGGCAGCGGCTGCTGGAAGTGGGGCTGTGACTGAAGCTGACTGGAGTGATGAGTCAAGGGCTGGATGGGAGGGTTTGTGATCATGCTTCCCACTGGCAGCTGCATTGATTGCATTTGGGCTGATTGGCGCAGTCCCTCAGCAGGGGCAGTGCTGAGCGGGGCCTGGTGGTTGGGCCCCAAGGGATTACTCACGCCGCCCATGTGGCTGCCCTGCCTATTGCGGGCATCAGCCTGTAACCACATGACACCATGTCTCCTGAAAGCACTGCGACTGACACTGCTGCAGCAAGACTGTACCATGCAGCCACAGTGACCATTTTTGACACCAGAAGGCAGCATGTGTGAGTTGACGGATGCTGTGTTGCTTTGGACATGCAACAGACTTCTGATGTTGTGATTTGTACATGCAGAGCTTCTCTCTGTGTACCTGCATGCTCTGCCTGTTGCCCAAGGGCTGAGCTGAAGATGGCCTCTGATACAGCCCTGCAGGCTGGCTGGGGTTGAGCCCACCCCCCATGCCAGTCTGCACAGGGTTCCCCAACCCCAACTGCTGAGCCCCCCCTGACCCTGCTTGCCCCGGGTTCCCCATGCCTGTCTGCACAGGGGCTCCAAGTCCAGGCTGGCTAGGGTTTGTCAGGTACCCATCAGGGTCCAGATGACTCACCCCCAGGGGCAGATGAATGCCGCCCATCCCATTCCCGCCAAAACGGCTTCCCGCCAGGTAAGATGAAGAGGAAGGCGTCGGCAGGTAAGAGGCGCCAGCAGGTGGCTGAGATGCTGCGGCCAGAAGCTGCTGATGTGGCTGCTGCTGCTGATGCGGCTGCTGCATCAAGCGTGACTGTGACAGCTGATCAAAAGGCATGCTGCTGGTGTGACCTGCACTCACCACAATCTGCTGTTTAAGACAGTACCAGCAAGATGCAGCGCAATATCATCAAAGTGGCACCATGCAAGCGCCCTCTCAGAGCGTCTCTGATTATGACTGCACAAGGTGCTTGGATGACATGCGATGCGCAGCAACAGTTGTGCCAGCAAGACACAGCCGGCCAGATATGACAGCAGACAGCAAGTGCCTGCAGACATCCAGCCGTTACAGCATCCCTGCACTGCCTCTATGACTACTCACTTTACAAGGTGTCACAAGCTAGGAAGGCACCATGCATTGCATGAGCCATGTCACTGCCAAAATCACCTTGAGTGACACCGCCGTTCATGTGCTGCTGTGGCGCATCAGTCATGTTGGCGGGAGCAGACAGAGGGCGGGAAGAGGCGGGGGCCTCCCTGGAAGGGCGGGAAATGCTTGGCTGCTGGGCGTCCTTCTGCTTCTGTGAGGCCCTGTCCACCAGTTTCAGCAGCACATCATGGTACTCATGCAGCACGGCACGCTCCTGAGACTCATACAGCTTGGACACACCTCCTGATCCTGTCACACACACAGACGGACCATTGTCAGGGTCCTGTGACTCATACAGCTTGGAAACACCTCCTGTGCCTGTCACACACACACACACACACACACACACACAGACCATTGTCAGTGTCATGATGAGTGACTTCGGAGGATTGGCTCTGAGGGTCTGCTGTGGAACTATAAGCTGAATCATCATGCCGGGGGCGGAGGCAACAATGATCATCCCACTTGACAGCAACTTTAGTGCCCAACGATAGTTTGGCCATCTGCGATACTCATTGCTGTTCATGACAAAATGTTGTTGCGTCAAGTTGAGAGCAGTACACACCCTAATTGCAGCTGCAAAGTTTAGCCTGAAGTTGTCCAGCCTGAGAGAAAGCATATTGATACATGTCATGATCGGTGCTGCTGACTACCAACACAGGCCCTTGCGCAGGAATCTACGCAGGGCTGTGTGTATTACACCCTAGGAGAAGACATATTTAGAATGCATGAATGAGTGAACGAACAAACAAACGAAGGCATAAACAAACCAATGCACGTATGGACAACTGACCCAATGAATGAATGAGTGAATGAACTGAATGAGCGAATGTATGATGCATGCCTCAGAGATAAGGGCTGACCTGACAGCTGCTCGCCGGCTTCTGTATCAAGGCCAGTGGCCTGCAGGGAGCCGTCCTGCATCTGCCCTGGGGCAGTTAGAGAGGGCAGCAGGGCTGCTCTGGTGGCCTGGGGGCCAGCAGGGCCTGAGGGGGGGGAGGAGGGCTCCTGCTGCTCATGGGCCACTGAAACCAATAGCGCACAGATATCATCAACACCACCACGCCGGAACATCTGCAGAAATGGAAAGAAAAATTTACGCTTTTCAGCAATCATAACGGGAGCCTCCTAAGGCGGCAGCCCAAAGCTATGACCATAGGCCATAGCCCAAACCAAGACATCTGCAAGCATAAAGCTGCAACCCCTGGTACGTTTACCAAATGGATGGCAATCACCACTGCATCTGCATGGATCACATCTGCTCACAGCTAAGGCACATCGATTGGTTCACACATGCCACGCTTCTGCCTGTTCCAAAGAACTTGGGTTTTCTTGACGATTGCGCTTTGCCCAATGACTATTGCCATTCGCACAATGACTATTGCCCTTGGCACACTGATCAGCGCCTTTTGTGCAATCAAGATGTCCGTGTGGTCTGACACCACCAGCAACATGCACAGCAAAATGCCTGACAATCCACTGAAATGTCATGTACTCATTTTTGCAGTTCCATCTGACAACACCCACACCCACAGACAGACACAGAATGTGATGCCTGACCTCATGCACTGTCTCCTTGAAGAAACCACCAGGCTGCTGTTGGGAGGCACTTGTCCCCATGGACAGGGCTGTGCCGAGCGGCCCTGTCAACTGGTACCCTGGCTGCACACCCCCTCTTGTGCTGGGGTCACCTGCATGGCAGCATCAGCTGTGGTCACAACGACAGTAAAAATCTCTCATTCATTCAAACATGCTTTCATGCACTCTCGGACGGCAATGGCAGTGGTCACGACCGTAAGATTCTCTCATTCACTCAAACATGCTTTCACGCATTCTTGAACAGCAATGGCGGTGGTCACAATCACAGTAAGATTCTCTCATTCGCTCAAAAATATTTTCATGCACTCATTCATTCCATGCCTTGGCCTATGATGAGGTATGTAGGGTCCTGGGAAGCTCCCTGTCCTGTTCTCTTTTGCAGTCAAGCAGGACATCACCATGTCTTGATTGTAACCGTTCTAGCAGCAACAGTCAGGTACAAAGAGGCCTTGCAGAAGCTGCACAAAACTTGGCCTACGCCTATGTGGGTGTAGCAGCATTTTACCAAGAACTTCCATCTGATAAAGCATGATGACACTGGAGTTTTCGTCTGCAAATGTCTCAAAATGCAAGCATTTTGCCCTGATGTAGGACGCCAGCAATACATGCAAGCAGACCCCTGTTTTCCTGCTGCCATGCAAAACAGCAAGTGTAAAACTCTATGTCAGTGTGTGCTTTGTCAAGCTCTCAGCCAAGCACTGTGTTGGCAGTGCTCAGGCTAACAATGCACAGGTAAGCATTTGAGGCATGAGAGCCTAGCATGAGCTGTTCAGGATGGTAGTACAATGTCTTATGTAGGTAATTTCTCATTGCATCTCATTGACTACATCATATTTTACACAGTACTTAGGGTATGCATGGTCAACACTATTGAGTGTGCACGCTTATCTGTAATCCTACAGAGAACCAGGATCTACAGTGAATATGAAGTACCTGGGGCTTGACTGTGGTGCATACGGGACCGATGGCCATGGTGCATACTGCGTGAGGCCATCTCTGGTATGGCGGGAAGAGGCTGCCTGTTGTTGACAGGGATGGCAGGCAAGGGCGGGTGCTGCTGCCTGCTGTGGAGGGAGTGGGGTGGCGCCAAGCGTTGGCGCTTGTTTTGGGCGGGAGAGTGGTGGGGGAGGGGCTGGTGG
>JAABUK010001363.1_pt1 | contig 46987 bp, 64 predicted proteins | sample 5559141 | NCBI WGS metagenome assembly JAABUK01 (sample SAMN10711869, study PRJNA513367) | rock metagenome | isolation source: Antarctica rocks | place: Antarctica: Victoria Land, Pudding Butte nord | collected 2016-01-03 | reverse complement strand
ACCATGATGTGGGCAGGGGCCAAAGATGCAACAGGGGCAAGCCTGGTCCATTATTAAGACACTAGGCAAAACTGGAATTCTGCGTAAGGGAAAGTTGATGCTGAGGCAGGGGTCTGGCAAATACGGCAAGACAAGACAGGAGAGGCAGCTGAGCAGGTGAGGCGGGCAATACCTGAGCTGCTACTGTCTTGGCATCCTCCAGTGTTTGGTTAAAGACAGCAGACTGAGCACGCAAGGCTTGTGCCTGTGCATCCTTGAAGTCTCTCAAACTCCTGCGCGCAGCGTCTCCTTCCTTGTATGCCGACTCCAAATCCTGCAGACTCATCCAGTTGTCAATTGCTTCTTTTCACACACATTCTTGCCAACATACATACTGCCATGAGAGGCTCGTAGTGAAAAGACTCAATCAAGGCAGCTACAAGTGTTCATTTGCCAGACAACATGACCATGGCAGATGAGGGATAGTACACTTCTGCCATATGTTGACTGTGCTGACAAACACAAACATGTGGATTTGCAATGAGACAGGTGAGTCAGTCTAGGGAATGCAGAGCAAATAAATTACGTTTACGACGCACTTACCCGCTGCAGGTACTCTATCTTTCTGGTGAGCGCTGTGTGCATCTCAGAGTGCTGTCTGTCAGCACAGTCCACATCCCACTCCAGTGTAGTATTGCTGGAGTTCGCCTCCTGAAAAGAAGCAATCAGGTCCATACCAGCAGAGTAAACTTCTACACAAGGCAGCAACCAAGTCAAGTGAGCTCTTGTGTGCAAACTTCCACCTCCTGCCAAATCAGCTTTTGGGTCAGAATCAGTCCGTGTATGTACTTGCGCGCAAGTCTGCTTCAAAACCATGATAGGATTAGCAGGAGTCATTGCACCACATTGCTGAACACACAGATCAGCAGAACGAGTATCAAGTTGTTTGCTGGTGTTGGTGGCAGAGCTGTGAAACTGGTAGTGCTCACAAATGTAACCTGAGTCCAAACTGATGTAAGCTGCCAGGAAAGATACGCAGCAGCTGAGACTGGGTCTCACCTGACACAGTGTAGTATACAGTGTAGTGGTCAGGACGCAAGCTGATGCAATACAGCAAAGCAAGCAGTTGCAGTGTACAGTATGACTGAACCCTGTATAGGATGGCAAGCAGATGTGGGTCACCGATGCTGAAACTCAGCTGACCAAGTTCGGCCGTGTTTGGCTAGGGACAGGCGCAGTCAGCAGAAAGAGAGCTCAATTCGAACAACTCATGTCATGCATATGTCAGCCATATGTCTCTTGTAGCTGAGTTGAATCTCCTTGAATTGCCTTGTTTAACATGTGAAAAACTTAAATAGACCTTAGGATGACAGCAAATGTACACAAATTAATCTCTTTCAAAGGTAAGGACAAGCAATTACCTGGTGAGCTTGGGGTGTCATGAGTCCATGGGCCTGGTCACAGGAAGGCTTGTCAAGGGCTTGCACAAGCTCGGCGCTTGCTTCCAGCTGCTTGCACGCATCATCTCGCTCAACCTTCAGCGCAGCCAGCTGACTGGTGAGCTCACTCACCTCCTGCATGGAGATGCATTGTCAGACAACAGTTCAAGGGCAGGCTGTGCAGCATGTGTCTGCTTGGCTGGCCTGTAGCAGCTTGTTATTGACTTGTCATGCAAGCAAAGAAACCTGACAGGGTGTGGAATGATGTCGATGTGGGACAATGCATACAGTCTCACACTGCCATCATATATGATCAGTACATTCCAGTTTGAGCCAGCGCTGCCAAATGCCAGGAGCCATGTTTGTGTCAAGCGACACCCCATGCGGTGTGCTTGAGCAGCATGACAGGCTGCCAAAGAGTGCGGCACTGGCCCTGTGCGTGATGAAGCCCAGACTGAGCAAACATGAGCACCACTAGTGAGTGAAGACACACAAGCTGCACACCTGCTCAAACTCTTCTTCAGCGTCACGCAGCCTACGGGCGGTCTGCATCTCCTTGTTCCTGCTCTCCACCACCTCACCCCTCAGCGCTGCCGTCTGGTGGTGAAGTTCCAGCTGACACATCTGCAGCCTCCGGACCGCCTCACCCTCCTTGTGCTGGCTCTCGTCCAGTGCAGCAGCAAATTTCAATATGTTCTGCAATACACCAATGATAGCTTCATTGCCTGAAAAGCCCTGTCATGTCCGACTGCACTCTTGACGCCAAGATTACACATAGGGTAGTCGCTGCCCTTCAGCAGCTCAGACAAGGCCAACATTTGGTCCTCTAGAGCCGTGACCTGGTGTGCTAAAATGCACTTCTTCAGTGCACTGTAACATAACTTCTATCGTTTTTGGCAAGATATGCGCCTTTGTGAGACAAGACACCATTTATTTGGCTGTTTTCCTGATGAACTATGCGTGGTGACAAGACACTACGCAACACCGGAACTTTGCATCAGGGAGAATTGATGCTGAGGCATGGGTCTGGCAAATACAGCAAGACGAGACAGGAGAGGCATCTGAGCAGGTGAGGTGGGCAATACCTGAGCTGCTACTGTCTTGGCATCCTCCATTGTCTGGTCATAGGCCGCAGACTGAGCATGCAAGGCTTGGACCTGTGCCTCCTTCACGTCTCTCAGGTTCCTGCGGGCGGCATCCCCTTCTCTGTATGCCGACTCCAGATCCTGCAAACCAAAGAAACACTCATTCACTCATTTGTCAATTGCTCTTGCCACGCGCGTTCTTGCCAAGGAGTTGGGTGCATACTGCCATGAGAAACTCTTAGTGACGAGACTCAATCAAGGCAGCTACAAGTGTCCACTTGCCCAGACAACATCATCATGGCAGATGAGCGATAGTACACATGTATGTGTTGACTGTGTGACAAACACAACCATGTGGAATTGCGATCAGGCAGATGAGACAGTCTAGGGAATGCAGGGCAGTAAAATTACAGTGACAGACAGATTCAATGTGGACTATGCTGACAGACAGCACTCCGAGATGCACTCAGAGCTCACCAGACAGATAGAGTACCCGTTGCAAGTACTCTATCTGTCTGGTGAGCTCTGAGTGCATCTCGGAGTGCTGTCTGTCAGAATAGTCCACATCCCACCCCAGGGAAGTGTTGTCGGAGTTTGCCTCCTGAAGAAAAGAAATCACATCTAGACCAACAGAGTAAACTTTCATACAAGGCAGCAATCAAGTCAAGTGAGCTCTTGTGTGCAAGTTCCGACCTCCTGCCAGAGTCAACTTTTGGGTCAGAATCAGTCCATGTATGTACTTGCATGCAAGTCTGCTTAAAAATGCATGATAGGATAAGCAGGAGTCACTGCACCGCATTGCTGAACACACAGAGATGCAGAACAATTATTGAGTTGTTTGGCCTTGAGCTCAGACTCAGCCTGCATCAGAGGAGGCATTGAGAGGGATATCTTCATTTCTGAGCTGCTGAAAATGTTGCACCCAACTTGACAGCATTCCGCAGCCCTGATGCACAGGGGGTACATCAGGCCACACAGCTCACCTGTTGAGCTGAGGCCAGGTCTGCTTCCATGGCCCTGGCACATGCAGACACCTCCGCCAGCTCTTGCTTCAGGGTGATCGCCTCAGCTGTGGCCTCCGCCGCTGATTGTGCTGCTGCCTCTGAGTTGGCAAGGCAGTGAGACCGCTCATTCTGCAAGCCTGCACATTGCTTCTTTGCCTCGTTCAGGCGGCCATGCAGGTCTGACAGCTCCTGCAAGGCATCAAAGCAGCAGCTCAGGCGTGATGTGCATTGCCGCAGTGCACATTCAGTTGGCAGTGCGCACATCAACCAGCTTCTCACTGGATAGGTGATGAGTGGTTGGTAAGCAGCAGGACAGCGTCTGTGACAGACAGGGCAGCAAAAGAAAGATACTCCTGTGGATTAAACCCCTCACAATGCACCCTGGGGAATCGTTTCCTGCACTATGTTCTCTGGCTATGAAGTAATGTGATAGCTTGGCCAACACGTGGTGGTTCAAAACTTAGTGTGTGACTCATGGGCCATGTGATTTGGTCCGTACAAGACTCATGTGAAATAATAATTACATGGGTTTGTCAGCTGCCAGAAATGTTGAGCTACCTGAAGGACCGTTTTGTTGATATACAGTTGTGGGTGCAGACCTTTCAATCACTTACTGAAAACAGATACCTGCGTTTCTTCTCAACTTGTTGACAAGGTACCAAAACTGACACACTAACAAATTGATAAGCAGATCTGCAATGATTTTGCTGTCTTGTATCTTTTTGCACCATTTGTTCCTGCATGAAAAGGACCACACCAATGACAAGAAAACACCTGTTGAGTTTTACTACAACATGTTTTTCTGATACAGGAATCTCTGCGGTCTCATATATGATAGCTCCTGAGGTATTACCTGTTCCTAAAATTGTTGCAACGCCTGTTGTGGAAAAGAGTCAGAAGAGAAACATTATGTGTGATGACGCCAAAGACCATCTTGTGCTGATCACATACTTGCAGGAGTTTGGCAGCCACCTCAAATGTGTTTCTCAGCCATGGAGTTGAAGACGAGCATGCATCTTACCTGAGGAGCTGCTGCATCACTGAGACAGCATGTATGGTATATGATGTGTTGTGATGAAGACTGACCTGTACCAGACTGGTAGTCTCCATCTCAGCTGACTTGTCAGCACTGGTGCTCAAGCTCTTGGCAGATGCAACCTCCTCTCTCAGCTTCAGCAGGTCCTTCTGAGCCTGCCGTCTAGTAGCCTCCTGAGACTTGAGTCTGGCTGACAACTCTTCGAGCCTCTGTAAGCCAAAATTCTGTCAGCTTTACACTTGATCACTGCATATGCTCTGCTACTTTGTACATGAAAAGGTTAAGCAACCTCCCCTGCTGATGCTGAGCAAGACTCACGTGGTCACACGACGAGGCAGACATGCCAGAACTGCTGTATTGTTTTTCTTGCCAGTGCCTGTCGACAATCACTCAGGATGCGTTTGCATTTACAAAACCACCTCTGCACTGCAAGATTCCCACCTGCTCATGTCCAGCCTTTATCATGTTGTAATCCTCCTTGATGCATTCTATCTCCTGCAGCCAATTTTACATCAAGCCAAACATGCAGTAAGTCTGTGCTGATCTTGTGTCCTGAGAGCTGACCAGCACTTAGCTGGTGCCAGGCTGTCAGATGTGTTACCTTGGCAGAGGCCGAATGCCCCTTGGGGACGCTCTGCAGGACCAAGCCAGGGTCGAGTCTGGCCATTGGCAGCACAGCCTCACGGCACTTGGCAAGCTGATGCTGTCTGATGACTTGTTTATTCGCCCTCAGCTCAGACTCAGCCTGCATCAATAGGAAGCCTTCTGTGACCAGGGCTTACACGCAGACACCGTGCAACAGAGAAGCTGGACAAACAGCACTCCACAGCACCTGCTGTAGCCTTTCTCTAAACCTTCTCAGATCCCTGATAAAGCTGCCTGGAGGACTTCTTTCAGGAGTCTGCAGACACAGCGAAGGCAGAATCAGGGCCGTTGCTGTTTGAAGATCGTGTTGTGAGACATCTGCTGCTTTTGAAGTCATACACACCGTTTCTCCATCGCTGCAGCTCGACTGAGGCCTCGCGACCAGCTCGGGCGACAAGCCGTATGTGCTCATATCAGATACGCTACCCTTGCATGTCGTGAGCTATCGCACTTACAAAGGAGGCAGATGACGGAATTTATTGAGGAGTGGAAAGTTATAATCTAATTTTGCGTATTGCACCACTATCGGTTCACGACCTGTTCGCGGCTGTTGTTTGTGTGATTTGCTTTGGTGGTATGCTGTACTTGCGATAAGTCACTCTCACAAGTAGCAGACAGTGTTATATACGTCGCCCTCCAGGGTAATAGTACGACATAATATGGTTTATTACAATATTATAATATGGATATTATCACAAAGTCCATGTACAGACTTCAGTTCATCTTGTGCAAATCTAATTGCAGAATCACGACATTGCAAAGGGCAGCTGTGTGCGTCTCTGTTTGGCTTCTCTTTCCTTGACGCGCTGATTGGCTGCAGCAATATACTCTGCAACAGGAGGCAGTTGACCGGGCTCAACAACCTTCCTGATGATCTGCAGCACAAGGCTCAATGTCTCTACAGTCACTGCTTTCCAACATGCTTCTGACCAAACACCAGCAGCTGGCAATGGTCACCCTCAGTGACAACTAACTGCAAACAACATAAATTGCCTTGCATTGAACTGAAGTCGCTTACATATGGTCCATATGAGCTCAGATCCTGACCAGGTTGAATGACAGTTTGCCTGACATGCAATCAAGGTGCGGCCTTGGGTGCCATCGTTTGCCAATAACTAATATCAAAGAAGGAGGGGAGAGAAGGGGGGGGGGGGAGGGGGAGGAGGAGGAGGAGGAGGGGTTGGGGGCTAGGGTGGGGGGGGGGGATTTTAACTTGAGGGAAATTGTAATTTGAGAGGTAAATTGAAAGAGACATGCACTCGTGTAGAGAAGCACACTTCTGGGGTTGGAACGCTGGCAGCAATACAGTCGCAACAACAGAGGGTTGCAAGTGCCTACTTTGGATGCCCATCGACGCTCAGCCTGTTCACTGAGATCCTTGAGGTCCCGGCCAGCCATGCCAGCAGAGGCAGCTGCAACACTTGCCACCTCCTGGTCAGACAAGTGCTTGGCATACTGGTGCAGGATTTCAGCTCTGCACATCTCGTCTGGCAACCCAAACTGGACTGAAGTGTTGAACCTGAAAGGAAAGTCTCGCTGACTGCCAGGCTGATTGCACAGTTGCTCAATGACTTTGTGATCTTTGCAGTCATGAACATGAAGGATGGCGGCTCTTGGCAGCTGTAACGTAAACCAATAGCACGCAGGTTGTGGCAAAGCATGCTTGGAGCCACACAACTGGTCAAATGAAGATAACTGGTAGATTTGCTTTGAGATAAAGGACACCTCACAGGTGGGTGCCGGCGTGGCCACCGCAAAGCTGAGGGTCAAAATGCATTGACTACAATGCTGAATACAAGCCGCAGCCCAACAACTAAGTAACAACAAACAGTGGTCAAGATGGAAAGGGAGCACAAGAGGTGACCTGCTGAGCAAGGCAGGGTCAAGGTCTTCTTTCCTATTAGTGGCAGCAATGACCACACTGCGCTTGTTGGTCTCAAACCCATCCAAATGTCGCAGCAGCACTCCCAACAGGCGGCGCGTGGCTTCATGCATTTCAGAATTCCTGTAGAGAGCAGTACAATCGCGACCATCAGGACAACCATGAAAGGATTGATGAAACACTGATGGAACACTTGGGACACACAGGCTGGACTAGTGTAGCTTTGGAGCTGCATGAGAGACTGCTGCGTGAGGGACCATGCTGGCTGTTGCTATGTCTCGGTTCATAGAGCATGCAGCACAGCAGGCATTTGGCTGTCCTGTGCCGCATTGCTTGCCAGTGAGGCTGCATTGCTATTGGTCTGGCAGCTATCCCAATGTGGTAGCATCTGAAAGGTGACATTGCAGGTACAGCCAGCAGCGTCATCATCAGCTGCTGGGCGCAACAAGCTTTGAGGCAATGCAAAGGACACCAGAAAGACTTGAGAGACAAAGCAACCCCTACTCTTTGGCACAAATCCAAATTCGAACAAAATACTAAAAAATGCACAACATGAAACATGATGTTTCCGAAGAACAAATAACGGAACAACAGAAAGGGAAAGGTCTTTGCGTCCCTTCAAAGAACAAGATGTGCCAGTAAGAGAAGGGTTGACTGCATATGGTACCACACTCTTCAAGGCAGTCCAGAGGGCACAGAACTATGTATAACTTGACGTGGCCAGGGAATCCACCTCAGTTGGAAAGGAAAGGGTGAAGTGCGTATGGTACAACACTCTTCAAGGCAGTCCAAAGGGCACAGAACTGTTCACACCTTGACGTGGCCAAGGAATCCACCTCATCCAGAAAGGAAAGGGTTAAGTGCGCATAGTATAACACTCTTCAAGGCAGTCCAGAGGGCAGAGACATATCCGTACCTTGAGGTGGCCAGGGAGTCAACCTCATCCAGAAAGATGATGCAGCCTAGCAGCATCTCTGCTGCCTTGAACACCTCTGACAGCAGCCGCTCGCTCTCGCCATACCACTTGGAGGCAACTGCCTCAAGGGGCACATAGACCAGGGGTACAGAAGCCTGGCTGGCAATCACTCTGTAAGGTGACATGAGCACGAGTCTTTAGCCTGTGAACAAGAAGGGGCAAGGGTGCAGGTAGTGGGTACAACGGCAGGGCAAGGCTTGGAACTTGTTCAAGGTGTGCAATACTGTCAGAGGCACACAGACAAGCTGTGGTTGTGAGGGTGGTACAAGTGAGTTGTGCTGCTGAAGGTGATAACCAAAGTACAATCAAAGATATATATGGCTATAACAAACGGAATGACGAAAAAGAAACAATTGGGGAGATCCTGGATACTGCTTTGCCTCCATGCAAAAGGATAGAATGAACAAGGCCCTTGCTTCTGTGATGCATGACGTCACCGACGCTACACCACGCTGTCATTGCGCTCCCTTCCCAAAACGCACAGCAAGCACAACATGTTCAGCAGGTCTCTATGCAGAACATGCGACACTTTTGGGGCGACACATGACCACAAACTGCAAAGCAAGAAAGGCATGCTGGTGGAGAAGCTTTGCAGTGTTGGGGAAGGGCAGAGACCTTGCGCTGGTGGTTTTGCCTGTGCCTGGTGGTCCCTCAAACAGCACAGCTCGGGGTTTGTTGTTTGCAAAATGGCGGCGAGTGCCTTTGGCAATGGTCTCGTACACCTCTGGGTGCAGCAGGGCCAGCAGCATGGTGTCCTCTATTTGCTGCTTCTGATCAGCGTACCCTGGAAGCAGCAAAGTTGACAGATTGATTGGAAAGTGGTGGTGATTTCATGCAGGTGCAGCTGATTGCCCAATTTGCTACCAAGAGGATCAATCTGACAGCCACCTGTGAGAGTTGCACGACTGTGTGCATCAAACATTGGTGCTGGTAGTGCTGCTGACAGTGGGCATTGGGTGGGGATTAGGGGGGTTAGAGAGGGGTGTTGGCCTATTCACCAGCACATCCCAGTCTGCAGCTGCCTTACAGCCAAGCCAATCAGGTTAGCATCGGGTGGTAGTTGGCATGGCTGCAAACCAGCATGCAGCATAGATATTGTTGCTGAAGGCATATCATATTGCTGGATGGTGCTGGAGTCATTCTTTTGGTGATACAGCAGCGATCGACGGGAGTATGTTGATAGGTGATTGTCACAGATAGCCGCTAATGCCAGCAAAGCTATGTGCTGACAAGTAGCATCTCTGACAACAGCAAGACAGTTCTAGTGGCTGGGATGTTTGTGACATTCATCCATCAAACTACTCAGTCGGTAGTTGCCGAGTCACAGACAACTCTAGCACCACCTTGCCAGTCAACATCATCTGCATTCAGCAACAACATCTAGGCAGCATGCCTACCCGTAAGCAGACAATCAGTAGCCTCTTCATCATATGAAAGCACCATCCTTCTGACAGATCAGCGGCAGGTACAAGGGATAGTGCTGATTGCTGCCAACTGGCCATCATCAAGCATGGAAGGTATGTGATACCCCACCTGCTAGTATACCCCAATCTATGGCTGCCTTGTTGCCAGGGGGGTACACCATGGTCCCCAGGCTCTGCAGCTTCTGGGCAGCCTGGTCAGCCTCCCTGCTACCATACTCGAACTTCTCCTCCACTGTTTCTTGGCTTTGGCCTTGCAGGGGCTGACGCCGCTGCTGGCCAGGCATGAGCCTTGGCCTGCGCCGTTCAGCAGGGAAGCCTTGGGGATCTTGTGACTGCTCACCTGTCCTTCTGTCACCGTAGTTTGGGCTGTCGGGTGCTTCACCTGCAGGCAGTGCTGCATGTGCTTGCACATGTGTCGCTTTAGCACGTTAGCTTTGAAAGATGAGGATATACACTGACTGTTCTAGCATGCGACTGGAGTTGGTGCCAATGACTGCCGCATCTGGAGTATTGCAGGGGAAGGAAGGAACACACTCGGCATAGGCGCATGCATCATCAGAGCATACGCAGCAATGCTGGCCCCAGTAGGCCAGAGAAAGGCCATAGGCCATAGAAAGGCTGATTAATGCTCAAAAAAGATTCGTCTTACACTTGGCACACGGCTGCAATGGTAAGAAACACATCAAAAATGCAAACCTTCCTTGCAGCCTTTGTTTCAAGCTCCTGCTGGCATCAGGCCTATCCTTTTGCTCCCAGCAAGTCAAGAGATACAGGCACAGCATGACTCAACACTCCAAAGACTCTTCACGCGACATTTAACAGGGCTGTCTTCAAGCAAACTGAGACAACGCATTGCTGCAGTTCGACTTTGAGGATCTCACCTGGCCTGTCATGCATGTGTTCCCACTCCGCCCCCGCTTCCTCCCATGCCTCCCGTAGCCCAGAAAAGGCATCCCTCACCTCTTCCAGCTTTTCCATATGATGCACAAAGCCAAGTATGCCAGCACCCAGTTCATCTCCAAACAGATCGCGCATCACCTGAGAAGATTACACTCAAGAAGGTAAAGAAAAGAAAAAGAAAAGAAAAGACTACGCCTTCCAGCGTCAATTTGATGAGAAGCAAGATTATACCATGCTGCCCAGCTCAGGAAGGGAAGGCTGGTGGGCCAAGGCGACATGACCATGAGGCGTATGCCAAGTCTGTCATCAAGTTGACTCAACCACTAAGTCAACCATGCGCATGCTTTAGACTGATGTCATAATGGAACCAAAAGCAAGATTGCTCACAACTGGGCAGTTGTACAGCATTGAGCCTGCCAAAACTTTGCAATGAAGCACGCTGGTCAGCAGAAGACCAGGCTGAGAGTTGATGCATGCGCCTGGCAGCAAAGGGATGTACTGGTGAAGCAAGAAAGCAGTCTGCAAATAGCTGCATGACACAACACATGTAATGCTGATAAGCTTTGCACACTACGTTATGATGTCATGTCGCAAGGCAGGAGCAGCCATTGAAGGTGGCTGTGCAGGAGCATAGCAAACAGTCCTTGGTGGTGAGCAGGGCATATTAGAGCGTGACAAGAGCTCACCGGAAGAGAAGGTGCAGCAGCTTGAGTAGCATCAGCAAGGCTTGTGACTTTGTTAGCGGCCCTCAGTGCAGCTGAAAAGACAGAAAGCTCATCATCAGTCAAAGCACCTTGCTTCAGGAACTTCACAGATGGTCGCGCGCTTCCTTGCTGCGGTACGTGCATCTGGATGGTCAGTTTGCTTGCGATGGACACGCCTGCCACAGCAGGTTGTTTAAGGTTGAATTTGGCCAGGTTGAAGGTCACAAGCTCGTCTGCTCCGTGCACTTCAGACTGCAGAACACAAAGTTTGCTGACAATGACCAATGGAAACCTGAAGGAGGCAATGCACAGACAGTAAATGGTCTCTGCAGGCGTAACAATGCAGCAGGATGACAGCTATGCGTAAGCAGCTCTGCCATCATGTGCAGAATGTGAGGTCTGAAAGTGTGTATGCTAAGACAGGTGCTGACCTGTACACTTAGCGTGCCATTGTCTGCCGTTACACGTTTCAATTGCCTGAGAATTTCACTCTTCACAGCAGCAACTTGGGCACCCACACGGATGGGAAAAGTTATGGATATTTGTCCAGAGCTCATGCGCAGGGTTGGAGCTTCTGCCCTGTACGATAACAGAAACGTGCATGATCTATAGAAACGCATGAAGATAGGATGAAGTACAACGCAGCAGTCTTTACTCTCAAAACAATTGATTGGGTCCTTACAATTTCCATTTGCAGAGCAAGAACTGCTTATACCAGTTGCCAGACACAGCGAAGTTGACCGCGTACATAATGCAACCATTGACGAGTAGGTCATGAGATGCCTACTTCTGAAATGCCACTGGTGATTCAGCCTCCTCCCTATGAAGATCTTCATCAACAGCCAACCAGGTTTTGCTTACAGCGTCACTTGTGGCTTCCCAGGCATTCTGCACACACTATTAAACAACAGTCAGACTTGGACACCTGCAGGCAGCTCAGCTCACACAACAAGATTTGTGCAGAAAGCCAGACCTGCTGTTTGGGTTCACACTGTGATATAAAAGGCTGTGCAGCACAAAATGCCGCTGTTGCAGCAGACATGGCCACCCAGGGCCAGGTGACAGCTGCATGGTCCTGTAAAAAGCAGACACGCATGAAGTCAGGCCAATCTTGAGCAACCCATGGCTGTATAACTCAACACTATACATGTTGAGTGTAACTGCCCCCTGTGCCCCCTGCACAGGCAGCAGCTCGGAACCAACGCCCTGCAGTCAACTCATTGAGTGAGTTGCCATGCAAGCGGCGTAGCAAGAGCACACGCGATATTGACAAGTACCTGTCTGCACCCCATCATGCAACTGAGTGAGCTCTCTGACACGAAGGTTTACGCAGCATCGACGCAACGTAGCACTTCCACTGCGCATGATCAGATTATTGTGCAGACAGCGGTTAACCGGGGAGATCAGCAATCTTGAGCTTAAAGTGAATGCCTGAGGCGGATCAAACGACTCCAATGGTGTCTTCACACGACAGACCTGCGCTGCTGCAGCGATCACATTTCCGTGCTGACGCATAAGTCACATATGTCATCCATTTCTCCAGCAGCTTCTTCCCTGGCCTTTTTTGTTTCCTGAGTTGTTGGATCTGCATGTCTCCAAAGATGCATCATGATTTGCAATGCCTGATGAAATACATGAACAGGCATTGTCTGCTGACATGACTTTCACAGAATACCAGGACTGCTCTCAGAATTTGCCAATTTTCAAACTGAGGTTGAAACTTTATGGTCTAAAGTTGCTTATTCTTGCACACTCTGCGTCTCTTACAAGGTTGGCATTTCATGAATCCATGTCATGGTGGAAAAGGGTTTTTACAAACCGACACCACGTAGAATTGTCAAGCAGGATTCAGACTTTGCCCAATCACCCATCAGTTCAAAGATCCACAATATACTATTGCACCCACAAGCCGGTGTCGCTGTCTTTCGCTCATTAACCGATGTAGCATCAACTTTGCTCATCAACCAACTGTCCATACCTCCGCTTGATAAAAGTCTTTCACTGCAATACTGCTCGATACTAAAGGCAAGCAAAGCTTGTGCTGTCAGTCAGCACTCTCACGGACACCCTCCTCCTGCAGGAAATCACAGCAGTTGGTCAAGTGCCATGGTATTGTGAATGCTGACTGCAATCCAGCAACTTGTGCAGGCCTTACCTGTCGAGTGTGGACATTGGGGGATTTGTCCTCAGACACAGCATACTGACTCTCAGAAAATGCAGATGCTGTCTTGCCACTTTCACGCATCTCTTCTGCAGCCTTGGCTAATGCTTCCTTTCTGGCCTCAGCCCTGCAACACCATCGTACATTGTGCAATACCCTTCAAGACAAAATGCTCAGTGCAGCCTGGAAAACAGGAGACACGTACGCTGCTTTGGCCTTGTCCGCATCCCTAGCAAATGCAGGAGCAGCCAGCAGCGCTGGGAAGGCCACCAGCATGAGCCCGGCAGACCTGCAAGGCCGCGTCCCAACTTTACAACCTATGTCTGGCAGCAACTTGATCCTCACAGTCGAGACCAAGGGCTCACCTCCTGTCCGATCTTTGATTTTGCAAGCCTGCTTGCGCCATGCACCTAGCTTGGCGTGCGGGTCTGCATGCTTGACCAGCAGACACTGACGGTTGCAGTGCAGAATTCGCGATGCATGCCTGCATGCTGACAAGCCGAGTGAGCTTGGTTGACAAAGCCAAAATGGCTTTTCTCGAGATCTAGTGGGGAATTGAGCAATGTATAACTCCGCAAGCCTTGTTTTGTAGGCTGGTACGTATAAAGTTGCTCGAGAATAATGTAGTCAACGTGTTCTTAGGAAGTCTGAATAGGATAATCTTCAGGAGACCAACAGGTGGTCTTGCATTTCAGCACACGATAGCAAATGGACCCATTTTGTACTGAATTGAACGTGCGGACGTCAAGTGATGTACCATTCTCTTTCTCTCTGGAGCACACACGAACATAGTGTGCTTGCGTGACTTAGCTGAGGTTGTGCCATACTTCTGTCTAACTGATATAGCTATCTATGTCTTCAGTGCTGCTTTCTTTTCTCTATCAGATATTCGTAGAGGGGCATCACTCTTGGTCTTAAACCTGCCTCGGCCATCAGCTGCCGTGTCTACTTTCTTCTTTACTATTTGGACTACATCCTCATCCTCGAGATTGTGTGATAACCCACACCTGCAGCGTTTACTTGCAGGCTTTCATTCATGACAAGCATGTGTGCTCCAGCAACATGAACTCTGGATATGTGTCGCGCAAATCATGCTGACCTTCGTACAGACTGGAAATGAACCACTAAGTTGAACAGGACAAATTTGCTCACCTCTGAGGATAGTGTTTTGAGCTTGTGCCCCACACTAGTGCGTAGTTGAGTTGTGCTACCATGCTGTTGTGGATCTGCCGGCATAGATGCTCCAGCAATGTGCCTCCTCTATCACTAGACAAAATGACTGGATCACCAAAGTCTGGCTTTGCACCAACCTTCTTGGTGTACACTCGAACCTGAAGCAGGAGGCAATGTGTATGTCAAGCTGCAGCTGTTCAGGCACACGACCAAAATGTCAATGTTATCTGACTCAGCACTTCTGACAAAGAATAAGGCAACCAGCCTGCCACAAGAAACTTCCCAGTATGTGGGAGGCATACCAGAGCCATCATTTCCCACATCTTGACCAGCAAGCCGTCTAGGTTCAGGTTCTGATAGCAAGATATTGGGATGGAGTTGGGTCGCCTGCACAGGAAAAACTCTCATGACACAAACCCTGTCACATAGGGAGTGTCACATAGGGAGGAAGACTACCTGTGGTGCTGAACACACTGAGGCAAAAGAAAGTGTGAGAGTAAGAAGGGAGATATTTCAATGCTTGAGCCAGCCAACAGTCTGATCAAAAGTAGAAGAAGATGACAAAGTCAGTGAGAGCCAAAATAACTTGTGCAATGCAAAAGCTGAATCACCCAAAAGCTACTTGAGATGCCTTGTAGTGCTTGCATATACGCGACCTGTTTGGCGACTGCTTGCAGACAACATACAGCAGCACACAACAAACCGAGACTCGAACTGGACATGCTCACCTTGCAATTTCATCTACCTCTTCCATACTGCAGACATCGATCTTGTTATACACATACAAGCATTTCACATACCGTCTATTACCCTGCATGGCAAAGGTAACATTGCAACTAAACTACTGAATGGCATCATGCATCAGTGCCACATGGGTTGATGATAGCAGCCTCTGACCGGTGTGTATACCTCGATGACATCAATCAGATCATCTACGGTGCTGTCTTCTTTCAGCAGAATGTCAGCGTTATGACACTTGTACTCCTGCGCATGGCAATGTCAGCTTGCTTTCAATGCTGAACCTAGCTGCGTGCCAGACAGAAAAATTGTATGCAAGCAATAGACAATCCGAATTCCAGCTTGCAAGGTTTTGAGGCTGTAACGCGAAGTCTGTTTGCTATGAGATATGAGATAAGCCAGGCACCATAAGGATGTGTGCATTAGTGCAGTGTGCACCTGTAGTATCCTCTGACACATTTTCTCATCCAGATGTGTCAGTGGGACAACAGCATTGAATGAAATGCCGCCAGTCTTCTTTTTCTTGAAGTATATGTTGGGTGGTGTCCTGTTCAAGCGAATGCCGACTGACTCTAGCTCTCTGGTCAGGATGTCTCTGTGGAAGTCTGGCTTGGACGCATCCAAGACCATCAGCAACAAGTCAGCGCTTTTGCACACTGCAATGACTTGCCGACCCCTTCCTGCAAAGCAAAACATGACATTTTTTTGCTGGTGACAACGCTGTCATCTCAACACTGACTGCATGCAAAGACGGCAGCTCATGCAAAATGATGATCACCATGTGGCTGGCTTTTGTACTGTGTTGCAAGTTGACAGTGGTAAGGAGAGTACCACTTTAACTAGTGGTATGATCACCAACCTGTCATATGATCACCAAGATGTCAAAAACCGGCATTGAATGCAACAGTGCATACAGAGGGTTAGACTGGCAGCTGGCCATGTTGTGCAGTGGCAGGGGGCAATGCATTGTGGAGAACACACACAGATTGAGATATGTGTTCCTGGTAGCAAAAGCTACTGTGCGCTGCATGTGCTGCCACTATACACATGTGCCTGAGACAGAAGCTGGCAGCCACAGTAGAAAAGTAGATGTTGCACCTTTGCCCTGTGCAGCGCCCTCAATGATTCCAGGCAGATCCAGCAGCTGTATCTTTGCATCATTGTAATGGATGACCCCAGGGATGCAGGTCAAGGTTGTAAACTCATACGCTGCAACTTCAGACTGTGTGCCTGTCAGCTGTGTCAAAATGGTACTCTTTCCCACACTGGGAAACCCTGTGCATGAGCACACAACTCTGTGAAGCTGTAGCTGTCACAGCACAACTTGGTCTAGCCTGCAGTCTTTTGAAAGGACATGGCTTTGAAGTAGGACTACTGTAACAACATGACAATGAGCATGCTGCTTCCTGACAATGGAGCACCTTGCCTTGGGCAAGTACATGTGATAAAAGCACTGCCTTTTGGCGAAAGGGCATGATGAAGAACTGCTTATGATATGGAGTACAGCATGCTGTAACATTGAGCACACCATGCAACATAGCAAAGTCTCACCAATGAGAGCTACGCGCCCATCACCGTACTTTTGCACTTCAAATCCTTCCCCGCCACCTTTGCCATCCTGCAGTTGGTATCCTTAGCCTGTCGCAGATGTGCTTGCTGATAGCAGGTATGGGCATGATGTGCTACCAAATTGGCAGAGCGCAGAAGTCATAGATGCAAGCCTTGCAAACATTGCATATCTCATGTGCAAAGTACCGACCTTTGAGGGTGCCTGCAACTCTGTGCGCAGCTTGGCTAGCTTTGCTTTGAGTTGGCCCAAATGATACTCAGTAGCCTACAGCACTACTGCTTCTTAATCTGCCGCACTGCCGCAGTTCAGAGTCACTGACAATAGCAGAATCACACGCACCTTGTTTTTTTGAGTCCGATTCATCTCGAACTCGATGTCTGCAATCCTGCAGGTGCATGATCACGTTGCACTGATCGTTATGTCTGCCCAGAGACAGCAGGCAAGCAGAGACACAGATGGACAAACTTCCTATGCCACCCAGTCTACTGCACTTACTTCTCAAGGATACCCATCCTGGCAAGGTTGGACTCTTTTCAGTCAGTGTCCAGTGGCTATCCCCGATTGCCGGGACGAGTTGGCCTTGACGACGAATGTCGCTGTGCTGATCAGACTGACGTCAGTAAGTCAACAGGCCCTATGCAGACGCTTTGCTGAAGCTTTCTGTATAGGTCGAACGTTGTAGTTGCAGACACTGTAAATTATTGGGGTCCGAGCAAGGGCTTCAGAGAGAGAAAAGCATTTCACTCTCGAATGCAGAGCTGCAGATCGGTCACCTTGTAGACGATTGACTAAAACGTTATTCGTCTTCCAGGACCTGCAGGACCTGCTGTAAGACGAACGAAAAGGCATATTTGCTTTTTCTTCGACGCAAGCGCTTGGTCTGAACATGCCGCATGTTGCATCAGCAGCCTGCTCTTTCGCCGAATAGCTGTACAATGACGCGTGTATGTTGCGAAACCTTCTCTTGCCGAACACACCCTAAAACTGTATAGGACTTAGGTCAAACCGGACCCGTCCGCACAGAAACGCCGATCTCCTTGGCACTCGAGTTGATAGCATCCCGATTTTGCACGCTTGTGCTCGATATTGCTGTTTACGCTGATCAGAGTCTCGTCCGAACCTTCTACATAGCTGATTGAAGTGATCAGCCAGCTTGGGTTCGGCGCAAGAAGGCCGCTTGCCCGATGGATGTCCTTGAGGCGGTGAAACGGGTCCAGGACGACAGCTTCCAAGATAAGTTTAGGAAGGCAGTCGCCTGTGTCAGCCGCACCATCGATCTGTACGGGTGAGCGTTATTTTGAACCCTTGCGCATATAGACAAGCAAGCGTCTCACGCTGCAGACACAAGGGCGCATCGTGCGTGTGATATCAGTACTTCTTTTCTTGTTTGTGATGCACGCAATCGTCTGCAGAGCCTCCGGAGTGGCTTTCAGTTTCAACGGTGGCAAGGATAGCACAGTGCTATTGCACATCATCCGCGCAGCCATCATACTGCCTCTCCCAGAAAGAACTGCTGACCTGCAGAACAGTGCTCATGGTAAAGGGCAGTACTAGGGTGCTCAGCTTGGCCTTGCAATACTAACTATAACATTTCTGCATGGTGATTCATAGGGTGCTTTGCCGCAGGCTTGAAGGGGATTTGCAGCTTCGTGTTTGAACGGGAAGATGACTTTACAGAGATTCTTGCTTTCACTGATACCATGAGCCGGCAATACAATCTGAATGTGCACACGCTGCACGCTGACTTCAGAAGCGGTGTTGAGGGGCTGCTAGAGACAACACAGCTCAAGGCTATCATTCTGGGCACAAGGAGGTACTTGGTTGCTGCATGTGCAACTTCGCTGCCCTGCCACTTGCTCTGTTCAGCAATCAAGATGTGAAGCTATGATTGACTGATGTACGTGAACCACCGCTCATCCATCACACATTTGCTTTGCACATTTTGACAGCTCCAAATTGCCTAGCATTTGTGGATGCTGCACCACATAGCCACCTCCTGTTCAGCATGCGCATGTCTTTCTGCAAGATGACTGACAGTAACTGTGTGCAGAGGTGATCCTAATGCATTTGGTCAGGAAGTCTACTGCCCAAGCAGTGCAGACTGGCCGCCCTTCATGCGAGTCAATCCCATCCTGGACTGGAGCTATGCTGATGTGTGGACTTTCTTAAGAGCTACTAAAGTTCCATACTGTTGTCTATATGACGAAGGATACACATCCATTGGAGCTGTCAACAACACTGCTCCCAATAGGTCTGTTCATCTGTGCTGCTGGCGTGAAACTTCTTGACATGAACTGCTGCTATGATGTTAAAGATCTCATCAGCACAGTGTACAACTTGTTGCCAGAACTGTCTCTTTTCAATTGCATGCCTAATGAACAATTAGTGCATCTGCATGCATGCCTCTTTCTACTCTGTTGCAGTGTGAGAGTGCCAGTATGTAGCTCCGGCAGTGATTTGGCCGCCACATTCAAGGCAGATTTTCAATTGAGCATGTTGTAGGAAGATCAACAACAGCTATAGGTTGCTATGCTAGCACAGAACGGCATGAGGCAAGCAGGGTGCTCAGCTCAAAGATCTGTGATGCGATCTCAGATCTGGTATTAGCATCACTTGACATGTGTTGCTCCTTGCTCTTGCCCTGCACACACGCCAGACAGTCACTGCATGGACCAAGAGACCCAGCTGTGCCAATGACCATCATGTCATCTCAGACAATGACGCCCATGCTCACAGTTTCATGACTTGGTCTGCAGTCTGCTAAGAAAAGAAGATGGCAGCTTTGCTCCGGCCTACATGCTAGCAGACAGCCGCATGGAGCGAGCAGGGCGTACCAGCAAGCAGAGCAAAGAGCTATCTGTCTCACATTCCTTCACCAGGACTGCTGCCATTGTCGTGGTGGGAGATGAAATCTTGGCAGCAAAGGTCCAGGATGTCAACACTCATTTCCTGTGTAGCGAGCTACGTGCCATAGGTTGGCGAGTTTGTAAGGTGATCATGCTGGCAAATCTCTGGTAGGGCAGACTGTGCAAATTCTGCCATTCGACTGTTGTCTCTCAAAGTTGACGCCTAAGCAGTTGAGAATGGTGGTAACAGTGGTGATCATTGTGAATACTTTCTGGCAACTCACAGGGCCAGCCAAAGCAATGGAGGTCCTCTGAATGCACAGACTGCTTTATGCAACACCACTCAAACTCTTGTTGCCATGCATCAGCTGCACATCAACCACGCAAGCAGGTGTGTCTCTGGTACCAATTTCATGATGGCATGGTCACATTTGAGTCTGGCCTGAAGCCGAGCACCAACCCTGTATATACGCAGGTTGTGATTGTCTCTGATGAAACTGCCTCCATTAGTGCAGAGGTGCGAGCTGCATCAGATGCATACGAGATTGTCATTACTGCGGGGGGAGTGGGACCCACTAGGGATGATGTCACCCTAGCTGGTGTTGCTGAGGCTTTAGGAAAGCCCCTTGTCAGGTGAAAGCACATCTGCATGGACTGCATGCTGTGATCCATTGGGGCTGTTCTGGTGCCGCATTCGCCTCAAATGGTTTGGTCCACTGTGCAGTCGTTGTTGTGTCCTGTGCACCAAATACACCAGAAATGATGATGCAAGCAAGACTGTGACTCAGCATAGTAATGATTCCTATAAGGTCTGTATGGGCCTGGATTGTGCCATGGCTTAGGCCTTGCTACAGGCACTGGCATGTCTGTTTCATGCTGGCATGGCAGCTGCTCAGGCATTGACATGGTCTCTGCACAAACATGAGGCGCTTGTGGGATACTTGAATGTGTGCATTAGGTGTGTGTAATGCAGCATGACTACTGAATGGCATGGCACAGGGATGCGGGCCTGGAGAGCAGGCTACGTGCGTACTTTGGTGACAACATCACAGCTGCCCATCTCAAGATGGCTGAAGCACCGCAAGGTGAGTCACAGTCCCACATCAACCATCTGTCTGTTCGTGGAGAGCTGCATTGTTGGCGCTCACAGTGATGTGACATGTCCATTCTTGTACGGCATGACACTCTGTTTATGCACCAGGACCACTGCTAGTGGTATTGCCCGTCACATGGTCTGTTTTGGTGATTCAGCATCCTTTCTGTGGTCCAAAACAGCATGCATGAGACAACTCATGTACATTTGCTCACCCTCCCCATATTCTGTCTCATGACACCTCTGCTGAGTCCCATTGATGGATTGATGAACTGACTGATTGATTGACTGACTGATTGTTTGATTAACTGATTGATTGACTGGTTGATTGACTTGTTGATTGATAAAAAAAGGTGGTTAATGTGCCCATTCAGCCCTTCTTCCAAAAGCTGCAGGGCCTGACCAGCATCATGCAGACAAGACGGGTCATGCTGATGTGATTTGCATGTGATAACAGGAGCATGCAGCATCATTGATTACTCAAGGGATGATGGCACCCAGTCGCCGTTCCCTCTCATCAGATGTGGGAACATCTTTGTGCTGCCTGGGGTGCCCGGCTTGCTGCAGGCCAAATGGAAGGTACGCTTCAGCCAGCTCATGAGCACAATTTGCAGAGGCTACAGGCAACATATGTCCCCCCAAGCTTGGGCTAAATGCACAGAACTATCATAACTAAACCCACAAGCCCAGTGACAGTCATAGCAGCAAGAGAGGTGAGACGCTCCGTTGGAATAGTGTGGTTGATAAGCTGCTAGCAGGGTGTGATTGTTGCACATGACTCTGGTCAGCAGGGAGTTGTTTTTGGGTCGGCAAAAAACTTCATGCCATTCTTTTGGATGGAGCACTGGTTTTCCTTCCCCTAGATTCATACAAAGCATCCGCAGCGGCTTGTACCAGCTTGGCACATCTGTATCTCCATTGCCAGCTTGACACAGATTTGGGCATGTCTGGTGTCTGATGCAATGGCACCTCCACAAGAAGCTTCAGCACATTTGTTGTCCTGATTCTTGGCAACTAGTTTGTTGCAGCCAGTTGTGATGGCTACCTGTGAGTTGTCTGATAACCTGTTCAGTCACCTGTGATAGTGGCATTGGACTGGATTGCGAATGTCAATGTCAGTCGATGATGCTGTGTCTTGAAAACATGGTCATACAAGCGTATGATAATATGTATGCCTGCGCACAAGGCACAAGACAGCCAGAAGCACCACCGGTTGTTGAAGTCAGCTTGACCATGACGCCCTGTGCAGGTTGCAAAAGAGCAGCTGCTATTGGAAGGCGAGCTGAAGCCTTTCCATTCAGTTGTGCTGAGGCTGCCTGTCACTGATGAGACCCACATAGCGCCAGCTCTAGACAGAGTAGCAGAAGTGCTTGGCAACCAAGTCTCTATTGGCTCCTATCCTGTGAGCTCTTGCTGCACATCTTGTCAGTGCTGACCAGTCTTGCTGGGTGGTCTGTGCAAGCAGAGGAAGCAACATGCAGCTTTCAAGTCAGTGAAGATGTCATGACATTGTGATGTTGGATGCTAGCTCAATCAGTCACAGATGTCTGGTTCAGGGACGTTGGAGTGACTTGCATGGCCATGGCTGTCTGTGTAATTGCTCCAGGTGCAGTGCATTTGATCACTTTTTGACCCCTGGTGTGTGACATGCAGATGACAAAACAAAAAGATGGAACAGGCATCCTTCTATCGTTGGAGAGCAAAGACTTGAAGCAGCTGCAGTCAGCACAGCAGCTGTTGGTTGATACTTTGCCAAAGGATGTGCAGGCGACAAGCATAGAGTATGATGCACCAAGCTTTGGGCGTGGGACAACCCCAAGATCATCTTTGGATCTTGGATCGGGGCAAAGGTCTTAATCCACTGCTCTGTATGCAGAAACTTTGGTGGCCAGACAAATGCAGCTCCCAACCTCGTGACACATGTTTGGCAAAGACAGCATGGTGGTCTGGTTGATGATAGTATGATGTGCTGGTGGCTGCCTTTATTTTTTTGCAGCCTGCATGACCCATCCTATTCATAGTAATGCACCTGTATGTATCTGTTGAATTTTGTAACCCAGCTGTATCTGCACAGTGTCCAGCACAAGCTTTTCCACCTGCTTAAGCATAGCTTGACTTTCGCTTCCCTGCCACCTTAGTCAGAGGTTCTATGCAGTGCATAGTATGCATCAGATTGCTACCAGATGGACAGTCATTTCTGGAGTTCAAACATCGCTAAATAAGCATTATAATGAAGGCATTAATGTATCAAATTGGGACTGATGCAGCAATACTCAGTATGCTTGCAAGCTTGACATCCTGTTTCTGTAGTTTTAAAATAAACTCTGAAGCGCGATTGCGAGGGATCGTGTGTAAGCAGGGGCTCGGGGACCACGCCTGAGTATGCAATGCATTACTGTTTCTGTAGCTTGGCTGGGAAACTGTGTGCAACATGTTTTCAAAACACATTATGTGTTTTGAGATGCAGACTACCTCAGGTACATCAGGCTCAGGTTCGAGGAAGAAGAGCGCAACTTCCGGTCGGAAGTTGCCGAGGCAGCCGATGTCAACGCTCTCGCAAACGGTTGGAACACCATCAGCCTACGAACAACTACTCTAGTCATCGCCCGCTTCGCTGGTGCAGACGGTCTTTCAGCATCATCGCCATTGGTGCCGTCCATAACAAGTCGTGCCAACTGCGTTGCGCATATACGGTTGGTACCTCTGCCCCTGCATGCACGGTGTTCGTGCTGTCCCGTCACGGTCAGCTTGTTACGAGACGGCAAAAATAAATTTCCACATGTGAATGTTTCTGGTGCATTCATCGAACGATGCTGAAAGAGCCCCTGTTGTTCCTAACGCGTCGCGCCTTGCCAGCGCATATGACTGCTCGTAAGACACTACTATTATAGTCGTGTCGGCTTCGCGGCTCACGTATGGCTTATGCTGTGATTGTGAGCATTGCACCATGTCCGAGACCGGGTGCAACCATCCAAGGCCAGATGCACAGGCTGCGTCGACGTTCTGTGCAAAGCATCTGTTCTTGTTGCTGAATGCGCCTTGCTACTTGCGCAGGTCAAAAAGACGGTCAACATGAGACTGGCTGTGCTGGTGTTGAGTGTGCTGCTTGTGAGTGTGGCCTCGAGACAGCTGCAGGACATTGATGCTGACAGTGCTTTGGAGCACCAAAGGATCCTGGCAGAACTTGAGGAGGTCCACCAACTCCGAGAAAGGATGTTGCAACAGGGTATGACCCTATCTGAGATGGACTGCTTTGCATCTGTGCTGCAAAACTCACGTCAGCATATGTGTTCAGATATCTATTATTCAGCACTGCAGCACCGGAGCTATAGCAGTCACTCATGCACAGCTTGCCTGCTTTGACAACAACAGTGTTGATCCCAAGCCCATCTTGTCTTGCCTTTGCATGCATGCATTGCACATACCCTTGACTGCAGCATCTAAATCATGCACGTCTTATCTGCAGCTGCCACCTATATCACCAGCTCTGGCGCTCCTGCACCCGCCCCAGGACCCTCCGGAGGCACCCAAAGCAGTCCTAGCAGCCCAGCGTCTGTCAGTGCTGTCAATGGAGGTACTTCTTCTGGCGTAAATGAAGGTTCAACAGCTAGCGGAGCAAAGGGATGAGAGCTCTGCAGATGACTGATCATTTAGATGGATTTCAGCTTCACTGGTGCATGTGTCCTTTAGAGCGGATCCCGTCTGGTTTAACCTGGTGCATTAAGCACACCTGTCCTGATTGGTTTGTGTTGACCACAACGTCACAGAGGATTTCATTGTACGAAATCTGCTTTAGCTACTTTGGATGATTGGAGTTCTGCTGACTGTCATCGCGTGCTTTGGCTGGCAACAGCATGTCCCTTGAGCTTTGACATGCTGTTGCTTACCTTGCGCCTGTTTACTGTTGTTGATACTTTTTGCAGCGCAGACGTCTTATTTCTGCTTTTGTATCATCATGTATGTTCCAGCACGTGCTTCCAAAGAGTATGGATTCTTTTCTCATGCTAGCAGGCCCAATTTATGTTGATCAGATTGTTTGTGCTGCAATCGTTGCTGTGCCATATATCATAGTATGTACTATATGACAATACTCTGTTTGGGTGCTGCCACTAAAATAAGCAACGTTTGCAATGTGTTCATGCTGATGACTGCTGAACAAACCTATTGCACCACATATCGTTGAGTCTTAAAGAAAAGGGTCATCAGACACTGCAGAAACACTCTACGCTGGAGTGCAAGTTGAATGTCTCCTGAAAAGTTGCATGAGCATTGTGGAAGTGTGAGCTTGCTTGCATGTTACTTTTCAACGTCAGAGACAGCACAGTCTACAGCAGGTACACTTGCAGTGTGGGACCAACGGCTTGGCTGTGGCTACTGACTTTGTGAGACTCTTCATGCCATGTCCACTGGGAGTTTCAGTTGTGCAGTCTGCCAACCAGTATGGGTGAGCAGAAGATACAGTGGTGAAGGCGTCAAAAAACTACGCCAGGTTCACTGTTGATTCCTGGATGATGGCACATATCGGTGATCCTTCATGGCATTCTTGCGTCTGCGCTTCTGCACCACCTTTTCCAGACCTCCGGTAGCCTTCAGGTGCTTATACTTGGCCACCAACTCTTGCCTTTTGGCTTCGCTACGTTTCAGGAAAAATGGCTTCTTGCCCTGTTTCACAGCTTCACGCTCTTCAGCCTGCAAACCAATTCACAACTCTTCCTGAATAAGGCAGGGGTGATGCATGATAAAGACTGCGGTATACATTGGAGTGGGAGTCTGTCATCGAATGGCTACCTGAGCCTGATAGACAGGATGGGCAGACAACACAAGGTGCTAGCTGCAGCTCAACAGCCAAAGACACTCTTGCCTGTTTTCAACAGCATCTAGATATCTTGCCAGCTTCACAAAACAGGCAGAATCATGCGCAATGCATGCAGCATGTCTGTTAAGATTGTTAAGTAGCAGCAAGTGAGTATATCAAGGGTGCTGACCAATCATGCAACCTTACTACGCATCAACAGGGTCTGGGCTGTTGCACGTAGCGACAGAATTGCATAGCAGGTCTACTTTAAGGTGCAGGGTGAAGTCCAAATGTGTCAGATTGCCCACCTTATGAGACTTGAGCGCTGTCTGCTGCTGCCGCCTTGTCTGCTCCTCTTTGATCTGCTGCTCAACCCGTGCAAGCTGAGTCTGAAGCTGCTGTCTGGCCTCTGGATCCCTTGTTTTCTGCACAGGTCATGCAGGAAGCAGTGGTGTACTGTACTGTATACTGACATGATCTGTTCACTTGCTTCAGTTGAATGCAGCAATAGCTCTATTGGTTGTCAGCTCACTGCTTTTATGCCAGGGGTGATGTTGACAATCACTGCATGACACTGCCACAACACATGTGCAGGCATGACTCAGTGATCACAGCATAACTCCCAATGCTGTTGCCCTGCTTGGCGGTTTGAACATCTTGTTGACTCAAACGCATGCACAATGCAGTGTGTATGGCAGATACATGCTGGTGGTTCCAGACTTTTTGTTGCAAATCAACTGAACGGACACTGTACCTGCATTTGGCTCTTGAGTTCTCTCTTCTCTTCAGGCAGCGCTTCATCGTATACAAAAGCATATTGCTTCCTGAACTGGTCTGTGCTGAACTTACCACTCAAGTTCTCAAACCTAGGATCCCTGCTCTCACTGCAAGTCAGGCTCGAGCAGTCAATGTATGTGCCGCGGATGTCTGGCACAGAGCCTCGCCAGAACAGTACAGATGCTTGACACATCTGACACTCAGGTCAAGTCATTACAGATAATACTTGCACTACAAACTCACCTGTTCCGCATCTCAACGACTTGCCTATGCCGTGGAACAGGTCTTTTGCTGGACTGCTCTATAGGCCTATTCTTGTTCTCTCTCTTGAAGTCACGCTTTGCTACTTTGCTGTAACTATGTGATCGGGAATGCTGCTGAGCTGCTGACCCCTTAGGAAGAAGACCGCCTTCCTGCTTCTGCTGCAGGAGCTGCTCAAACGGAATATCGGGCCCCTGCAAGCGAACCAACGGTGGCTGGCGATACATTCAGGTGATGCAATGGATGCAAATAGAAGCACATTGCAGGTCCCGACCTGCGCTTCTTCAGCATCGCTACCACTGCTGCTGCCGGTGTCGTCTCTGGGTGTGTGGTCTGTTCCTGACAAGGATGAAGCGTCTTCAAAATCGCTGTGCCCGTCAGAGGAAGTGCTTTCATCCTGTACCGGCTCAGAGACCCGCATGTTGCAGGTTATTATGAGGCTTGCTCGCGTGACGGCAGTTCAGCTATGCCACAACAGCTTGGAGCAACGCCTGCAACTTTTGCAAGCGCGTCTACGCGCTGGGGGTCGGTATGCGGTCAACAGCTCCTAAGTGGCTATGCAAGCGAGCTGTTTCCGCAACCGATGTTCACATGAAGCTTGTAAGCAGGAGGCAGCTGGTCTCGGAGCCAACTATGACTAAGCTATTACTAAGCCATGCACCAGAGAAAGAGAGATTGCAATCATGTATGTTGCGAGTGAAGGCACCGGTCAGCGTCCAGATCTTTATTTGGATAGACCCGGCAGCATGACCCTCAATACAATGCAGCTATTTGAGCTCGCTGGGGCCGAGGACGCAAGCAAGACCAGCCCTTTCTGCTGGCGAATTCGCTTTGCGCTACGACATAAAAAGCTTCAGTTTGATAGCTTGCCGTGGAGACGTGTGGAGAAAGAACGATTAGCTGCAACTGGTCAAGGCAAAGTAAGCAAGTCACATGCACGGTGAGAAGTCAGGTGCCTTTTGTGCATGCATGCATGGTGGCATACAAAAACTCCAGGCTATGCGCAGTGGCTTTGCACTGTGGCTTCAGGTGCCCGTGTTGATAGATGGAGATAGGACCTTACACGACTCATGGAAGATAGCTGAGTATTTGGATTCCCAATACCCGGATCTGCCCCTGCTGTTCTTTGGAGACACAGGTCAGCCTGTGTGCCTGACCTGTCTGTTGGGTTTGATGCAAGTGGCTCGATTAGTGCTCATTTCTCCTTGTACCCAAGGGGAATGTGCATATAGACACAGCTTGAGGTCTAAAATGTTGCCACAATGTGATGGCAAGCTGATGCAATGCTCTGTGACAAGGTTGCGGCTGGTGGACATGCTGGTGGACACACAAACAGGTTGGGTGGGTGAGAGCATACAAAGACATCTTATGCTGTGTAGGCAAGGACAATGTGAGGCTCACAGGACAGACTATCAGATTCACAGTAAACTGGGTGGATCATAGCCTACTACGGGCTTTGCGAAACATCATTTCGCATGGTTCTGTAGAGGTGTCAGCTGAGAAGGACAAGGAGTTCTACACCAACAAATTGCAAACTGTGCACGGTGTTGATCTACCGGTATGTGCTAACCGCTGCTGCTGCTGCTGCTGAGGCTTCTGTGTTGCAGCCTCTGAGGCTCTTCTTTCTTGGCATGCTTGTTGCTACTGCATAGTCTGCCTGCTTGAGACCTGACTCATATCCCTGAAGAGAAACCTTTTATATGATGCCTTCCTGGCTTTGCAAATTGGCTGACTGAAAAACTTCTGACATAGTATATTACTGAGCATGAGTGTCAGCTGCTCAACATGAGAGAATAGATGCATGTCAAGTCATACAACATGCTCTCCCTTTTTGCTCTCAGCATGCCAAAAAGACATCCACAGCATAAGGGAAACGCTGCTCTGCATGTGACTAACTTGGCAGTGCACAACTTCAGAGTCATGAATAGACTTGAAGCAGCTACAGCTGCTGCAGCTGGTGCAAACAGTCCTTTATGCATCGGGTGCTTTCCATGCAGACGGTTGGTGCTTCAGAGCAGCATCTCTCTCATTTGAATGGTGTACTTGAGCCAATGCGCCTGACACTCCAGACTCAAGACTACCTTGGTGGCTCCTCACCTTCTTATGCAGACTTTGCTGCTGCTGGTGCCTTTGCGGTATGTATGAATGCGCTCATGTATGAATGCACTCATGTTGCATCCTTCCCCGTTGCATCCGTGTAATACATCATGCTTACATTGCATGAGTCAAAATAGAATCTCATGTGACTGTAGTGAATCATGCAAGCTCAGCTGAACTAATTTTTCATGCAGACCACTGTGCTGCAGTGAAAGGTGATGTTGCTTTGCCTGCGCAAGCTTGCGCCACATTATTCTGTGTATAACTATGTCAACATCTATGGAAGTGTATTGCTGCAGTGGGCAAGATCTGTTAGTCCTATCAAATTTGTGGAGGAAAGCGACCCATTGTACACCTGGAGAGCCCGTGTGTTTGAGCAATTTCACCAGGATCTGACTGAGACTATAGGATATCCAGTCTGAGTCAGGACAGCAATTCCATTGTTGAGGGCCACACTATGTCACGCTGTCCAGCTGCAGACAGACGAAATTGCAAAGCTTTTTGAAACTTGCAAAAGTGCTCAAAAACACATGAACGTTCATGCAGAATGCCTTTACGCACATGTGTTTACAGACTGGGCAGCTCGCATCATGCACAAGCTTGAGTGGTAGCTGTGCTGATTTTGATGCATGATTGCCAGATTAGCTGAGATGGCCAGGGATCTGATTTGCTAAGTGGCACAGCACAGCTTTGTGCAACAACATGTTTTTGTACAAGATACGCTGCAGGTGCCTGATGAAACATGTTGCATCTTCAGGGGACTTCACGACTTGGTACAGTATCAATCTTTTCGGACGTCAAGTACTTGTTCCCTCTTTGTTCGGAAACAAGTCTCCGAGGATGCATTGATCTGCAGTGCATTAACGCTAAATGTACCGGAGTGTCTGCTCACTGATGGTGCAGAGATGTAGCCCCTGACAAAAGCCGATTGACTTTGATGTAGATGCAATATGGTCTATAGCCCATCACAGTTAGATTCCGCCAGTGGAAAAGGCCTCAATGGCTTTATCTATTGTTCTAAACCAATACGGCGTAAAAAGCTTGTCAAAGCTAAAAGTGTGCTGACCATACCTTAGCTTTGTGTAAGCCCGCTCAAGCCTCTTGGGTGTCAATTCATCCCATGATTCCAATATCAAGACAGGCAAACCTGTGTACATCTCATCAAATGGTCCTGTCAAAACAACAGGAATGCAACCCATCATCAATGCCTCCCATGTCCTATGTGCATCTGGACCATTGCCAGCAGGAGACAGAACAAATTTGTATTGTTGCAATTCGATCAGGTACTGCTCCAGCTCACGCCTTCCTTCACAGGCTTTAACGTCGCTGATCATTGGTTGTTTCTTAAGACTGATTGCTGAATCGGAATCTGTAGGGAAATTTGATCGCAAAGCCTGGGCTGCTTTGCGTCTGGAGCCGCGCCAAGGTGCATAATTTGCATTGTCTGATGATGACTCAGTCATGCTCAAATATATCAGCCGGTTCCTCTTCTTGCCATAAAAATTATGCACAACATCCAGGGCGTAGTAGCTCAAAAGCTTGGACACCACACCTTTGTTCTCATCTTCTCCATGAAACTCGGTACTGTGCCATTGCCACTTTGCACCCAAAGGCAATGCAACCAGTTTTGGGTGCTGTAACACTTTGTTTGACCCATACCAGCCCACCAGTTGTTTATGCTCGAGTATATTGGTGTAGGCTGATATGCATTCAGAATGTCTGCCACTATCAGGGTAGGGAACCAACTCATCCAGGTTGCTACGTGTGATGAGAACAAAAGGCTTCGTGATGGCACTGCTGGCTTTGCTGAATTCTTTGACGTCTACAGGAGGCAGGAAGATTTTAACGCCTGCAAATGTATGTAAGTCTGATCCTGGGATATAAGTTACATTTGTGAAGTCGAGGAAGGCATCATTGCCAATGAAAGGCTGGCTAGACTGCCGTGCATAGCCGCAAGTAACTTGATCCAGGCCAAATCTACTCCACCAACTTGGGTGAAAGTACTGCGATGCAACAACGCACAGCCTGACCGCAAGCAAAGCCAGGCACAAGAGCGACCGCGACATCGTAGGCCTTCTGCGGGCAAAGCCAAGTGACGCAGTTTCCGTACGCGCCATGGCCTGTTGCAATGATTAGTCATGAGATGACACACGAATATATTCTACGCGCGCCGTGTCGTTGACGTAAGCGAGCCATTATTTGCAAAGGTTTGGACGTTCATCCGTCTCGTCCGCTGTGGCAGCGGGTCATCATGGTGAACTTTCAGCAAGGCCTTTTTGGTCTTGGAGTGCTGACTTTGTTGTTTGGCGGCGACATTTATAGCATGTTTGCAGGACAGTCGTCAGGGGTACGAGTTGCGTCTGTGGACGTGTGCAGACGTGTGAATAGCGACATGTAGTGACTGACGATCTCGTGGTGTAGGCTACCACAAGTGCTCCACCAAGTCTTGCTTCATTGAGTTCTGGAGGCCGGGTGCACGTTGCGTTTTGTACTAGCTGATCCTATAAGTACGGGTTTAAAAGTTCTCCAGTCCTCACAGATTCCATCCTGTCCATAGCGGTCACGTAAATTTGTAATTTTTGCTGCTGCAGGGGAGCTTTTGTGCAGGTGAAAGAAGCCCTTGAGGGGCGCTTTCCCGGCATTGAAGTGAACGGAGGGTCATATCCTGTTCCGCCAGTCAAGGTGACCAGCTTCACATTGTAAAGAATGAGGATAGATGCTTTTCTGCGCTGCTGCAATGTTCTTTTGTTTGCTCAGAGCATCTGGTTTCATACCCTCACCTATCAGCCATTTGCAGGCAGCAGTGGCGCAGGCTGTTCAGGTGGTGCAGTTTAGTATCATTGGCATTGTAGTGCTTGGAGACAAGGTGTTTCCTATGCTGGGAATGCAGACACCAGCCATCTATGAACAGGTCAAGGACAAGAAGTTTGCTGTTGGTAAGCCTTTTTGGCTTTAGAGGTGCACACAAAATCACATGCATACCAGCAGCACAATAGCCAGCATCCTTCAGTGGGGCCAGACATTGCAGCAGCTGCTGTGTTAAACCAAAGTATCATGCTTGCAAGGTGGAGCCCTCCTGCAAAGTGCTGTTGTGACATGCCATTTGCTGCTGTATGTTTTTGGTCTGACAACAAACCGCCTTGCAGGCATGGCTGCATTCTTCTTTGGCAACATGGCACAAAGCTCTCTGACCCAAACAGGCGCATTTGAGGTCTTCTACAACGGTGCCTTGGTGAGCTGCTATTATGCTGCTATTATGCATGCTCACCATGTGCATTGCTGTTGGTCACATTTGCTATATGCACTGTAGTCAATAAAGCTTACATGCAATGAATCTGGCAGCACACCCTCACCGGCTCATGAGCAGCATTAGCTGTTTGCAGCATCCATTTGAATGTTCGGTCGCCCTCTTTGCATGCATGCTGACAATCCAGCATGCAAGCATGATGAATTGATATCTTACAATGTTTACAGGTGGCCAGCAAGCTGGAGTCCAGCCAGATGCCAAACCTGCCCCAGCTTGTTCAGAGCATTCAGTCAGCAATGCAGTAGCCAGCACTGTTACCTGTCAAGGGCAGCACTTCTGCTGCGTTTGCAAGGAATATGATGGCGGTCCAGGAAGCGATTTTGTCGTGTGGACAGCTTGATCTTGTCTTGCAATACTGCTAAGCAGTGTGTGCTGCCTGCCCCTCTTCTGGGCTCAGCCCCTTAGTTTATGAGCAACAATAGACCATTTGCAGCATTCAAACTTCAACTTGTGGCATATGCCTACCTATTGAGCAGCAAAGCTGTTTTATTACCATGTAACTTATCAGTGTGTCAAAATATTTGCCGTACCATTATGTGGCCTGATCATGCAGTGCGAATCTATCATGCAATACACCATGCCAGGTTTGGCTTGTGCGAACGTCTTACAAGGTCATGACGTTCGTTTCTGACAAGCCGTAGTGACGTGGTGTCAGGCCTCCAGCACCTCCAGAAAGGCTTCTTTGAGATGCATCACTGGTTCTAGCCTCTTTTGCCATGTCCTGATGCATATCGAGCTTCAAGCTCAAAAGGCTTTGCAAGCCATTCAGCATCTCAACCTGCGCTGCACCCCTGCCACTGATGCTGGTGAAAGCACCTTGCTGCGCCCTCAATGCCGTTGCCTGGGTCTGAAGCGTCTGCAGCTCAGACTCAAGCCTGCAAAACGGTAACCAGCTTTCATGACTTGCTCAGACCTGGCCGAAAGTACGTGTTGCAACTATCAAGCAAAGAGCAGTGGTCTGACCCAGAGCGTTTGCTGGTCACAGTCCCCTGGTATACACATGTTATGTAAACAATGATTGCAGCAGCACTGATGCCTGTGGTACTGCTGTGCTCTCACTTGGGACATATGCACTCATGGCATACTCTGTATGGCAGGCTTATAGCCAGGGGATCTAGCTGTTTCTGTGTGCAAAATTTGGCATACTGCTGTCTGCCACTTCACGCATGCAACCACTTCATTCCGTGCACCAAGTCTGACATCTTTGTACCTGGCTTGCATGCTGGCAGCGTCAGCAGGATTGCTGACCAGAGCAGCTTTCTGCTGCAAAGCAGCGGTGGCTTCAACAAGCTGCTGCAGCTTTTCCTCCTCAACGCTCAGCTGCTGATTGGACATTGTAAGCTCCTGTTGCAGCTGCATGGCACGGCTGTCCACACCATCCACTGCTGATGACCACTTTGCCTTCTGCTCTGCTTGCTGCATCTCCAAATCCTGCAATCATTGCGTCCAGGTGTAAATCACTTGCAAGTCGTACAGCTTCTACACAGTACATGATGAAGCCTTGGCTATCAAGCTGCAAGGGAGCCGCTGTCCCAAATCATGCATGCACACATCAAGCACACCATTGTCAGACCTAGCAGTGCACCCTACAGCGTTGTTGACACCATCATGATAGGGGTAATCATCATGCTATGCATTCAAAATGGGTGCACACTAGCCCTCCACCCCACAGGGAAGCTGCTGCACAATCTTGGTCAAGTCAATGCAGGGTATTACTTGGCTTCTCTTTACATCCGAAAGGTGTAGTCTTTTCTTTTCTGTTCTCAACGCAGGGATGCAGGCAACACCAAGAAGAGGTAGCAGGTGACCTGGCAGGCCTGGCGCTGTGTTCTGAGGCGAGCTATGAGAGAGGCCAGCTGAGCCTTCTGCTGCTTGATGGCTGCATGCGCACCGCCTGCGCTGGACCCCATCACGCTGCCTGCCTGCATGACACACAGCCCTCAACTGCATTGCTGGACTGCAAATCGTCCATACGCCTTTCCATGCCTGAAGATGTCACTGCTGTTGCACATGGGGATGCCATTACAGTCAGACATACGCTGCCTAGGCATGCCGCCTTGCCTTGCATACAACGGCATTTAAACTGACTCCATATGTCATATCTTTCCGTATTACTCCTGCCAAAACCACGTATTGGGTAACACTGCATTCAACCCTGCATGCACTGGCTGCATAGGCAGGACACGCAGTGGCGTTCAACCCTGCATAGCTTTGTGGCAACAAAGGTGGCATTGGTGCTATTGGTCAGTGACGCCAATGTCATAGATAGCCTGATGGTGGTAAACAACCTTGAATGTGTTTTTGAGTGGTGTATTGTGCCATGATGGACAAGTTGCTGGGGCAGATGGCATGAACCCAGGGCAGCTACTGTCTGAGCACCTATTGCAGGTTCAGACGCACCTTGCAAAAGTCTCTGCTAAGAATCGCGCATTCTGTTACTCCAGGATCACATTGTCCAAAGCCATGTTGTTGATCTTAGGTCACACACTAGACAAGCGATCACATGCAGTCAAGCGATCATATTGACATGTGCAAGCTGTGCGTTTAAGTCTGTGAAAAGGCTCACCCCACTCATGCTGACGGTGTCTTGATCCTGTGCTTGGGCAACACTCAGCACTTGCGCCTCGATGCCTGCTATCTCTGCCTTTGCTGCTAGGTACCTGCATGTCCATGTTCTGGGTATTACCTTGCATGTCACAAATTGCTACCACGCTGTGTCAAGGGTCAAAGCAACTCTTATGGGATATGAGAGTCTTGCTTTGCAGGGATGACTGGCTGCATAAAGAGCTGCGGCATGCTTGGTGTCACACAGATACAAGCATATGCTGCCGAAATGGCTGATGCTCGAAGCTCATCTGATGCTGAGCACCCCAGCCTCATGCTTTGTGCGTACTGTTCTGCATGCCCATGCCCAGTCAATAGCTCATATGACCTGTCAGCCAGAAAGAAGGTTCAGGGTTTAGGCAATACATGTGTGTGTTTTGCAGCAGAGCTTCGTGCAGAGCCAAGATGGCATGTATGTGACATGACTATGGTATGTATGTGACAAATTCATCTACTCAGAGATGACGTGTAACAGTTGAAGTCCTCACGCTGGCAATTTAGCCTGAATGTCTGCTTGCTTGGCCTGCAGGGCTGCTTCATCTGGCTTTGCCCTGCTGCCTTCACTTGCAGCTTCCAGCCGAGCCTGCAGATATCACTTTTAGCTGTCAACCACATCTATGTTTGCTCTAGTAAGTTATCAAAATGCACAGTTGCTGCTTGCACGTCAATGTTTCCCACCTTAGCTTTGTTGTCTGACTGCTTGCATGTGACTGCTTGTATGTGACAGCATGTGCAGCTATCAGGGTATAGCAGCACATACACAAGGCAAAGCATGTATCCTGGTGCAAAGCATGTAGACCTGCTGTATGCAAGCTACAGTCAGGTTGCCTGCTTGACATACAAGCACTCAGTTGTCTTGCTGTTGCCACAGCAACAACTGCTTACTGACACATCAGCACTGCTTGATCATGCAGTGCAGGACACAGGCAAGACCCAAGCAGTTGATTGATGTCAGGGTCAACATGGTACAGGACCTGCTTGTCAGTGAGGCGCTTGAGCTTGATCAGCATGTCATCCTTCTTGCGTGCCACTGCTGCCGCCATCTGCTGTGCTTGGCGTAGCTGCAATTGCAGCTTCTCATTGCTGTCACCACTGGATGCCCTGGATGTGGCTGCAGCCCTGCAGCCATGAAACAGCAGCAAAGATGATGATAATGATGGCAATGATAATGCCGATACGACTCATCATGAATGTGAGCTGGATTAATGTTCATCTGAGCAACCATACCTTACATCTGAACTTGCAAAATATCGGGGTCACAGCAGAGACTCGAAGTGAATTGCATGTACAAAAGTGTACTTTGCATTTGCCTAAAGCTGGTGCAGTTGTGCGGGATGTTGGTGCGTGTGAAGATGCACTGTGGCTTGAGACATGTGCTGACATAGCAGGAATACCTTCCAGTCAGGATTGCAGGCAAACAAAAAGTGTGAGCATGACTACTCAGGCTCTGCAGATCAGTGTGCATGTTCACTTCTGGTCAATCTGCAGTTGTCACCCTTTAACAATCATGCTACTCAGGCTATTGACAGCAATCTTGCTGAGGGAACTTCATACCTTGCAGTCATGATAGCTTGAATATCAGTCTGCAGCTGTTGTGCACGTTGATGCAAAGGACCGACAGCCTACAGCATATACAAGAACTTGAAGAATAGTTTAGGAAGCAGGTGCATGGGACTGGCTCAACTGTACAAAGACGCCCTGTTTTGCCCAGTACATAGCCACCAAATGCGAGAGCCGTCCACACACAATTCTTATCTGGAAGCTGAAAAGCAATGCATGCTCAAAGCCTGATAAATGGCGTCGTTCAAATTCATGGCAGGACAGCCACCTCATCACATAGCAGGATATGCAGACAGTCTGGCTATGAGCTCTGGTGCACAGTCAAGGTTATATACATACACAGAGGTGAGTGCAATGTAAAGGAAGTGCTGGCACCTCTGCACTTGTCAACCCTTCCAGTGCATGCTGGATGGCTTGAAGGCGCTGCTGTCTGCGCTGCCTCTCCTGTGGCAGTGCATCTGTCACAGCATTCTGCAGGCGACCTACCTCTTCCTGAACCTATACATATGGTACAACTGTGTAAAAGCGCTGACATGTCAGGCAACGAACACATCCAATGCTCAAGACAACGAGGCACACCACACATTGCCACAAGGCGGCACCAAGTCCAGTCGGCCCCCAGGCAGTAGAGCGCAGGAGCCTGAGCTGTGTGACGGTTTGGTCCTGGGCTTCTTGAAGCTGCTGCAGACATGTGATGAGTGATCACCTGTTCCAAAAGCTTATCGGGTGTGCCATCCAGGGCAGTGAGGCGCAGGGCTGCCAACTGCACAAGATCTGCAGCATGCTGCTCATCTGCTGCTGCCAGCTGGGCCTGCTGCTGCTCCAGCTGCTGTTGCAGGGCTGCTTGCTCTTCACCCTCCACTCGCAGCCCCTCACACACTTTCTGCAAGGCAGTATGAGGCTTCCAGGAAGTAGAAGTCCACAAGTTGTGGGTTGGTGGCAGAAGCTGCACTCCTGACTCGTGTTGCGTTTTGCTGCTGTGGGCTGCACAACACAGAGCTTGAGGGGCATAATTGAAGCAAGAAGAGCAAGCATTGCTGCTGCAGCTACTGCTGCATAAATGTTTGCTCTTCTCGCTCCACTTATGCCCCCTCAAGCACTGTTTTGTGCAGCCCACAAGCTACAGCATGCAGCACAATAAAGCCGTTGTGCTGTGCTGCTGGTGCAGGGCAGGTTGCTCACATTTGCTTGACAGCTTTGCTTCAGCATGTCTGCGCTTTCGGTGCAAATGCGCAGGGCACTGGGCAGTTTCTAAAGGCATTCACCCCTTTCTTGCATGTAGTGTAGTACGCTTGTACTCGTGGGCATGCACACATCTGAGCAGGTTGTCAAGTGGAGTGTAAACAGGTATCATGCATGCCAAGCTGTTTATAAGCCTAGATCTGCAAGTTGAGTCAGATTGGACCTGCAGTGCAGGCAAGTTGGCCACATTCTGCACTTTGCCCCTGATTTTCAGCAGCTTATCCTGCAGTTGCTGCTTCTGACTGTCCAGCTGCACCAGCTTGACTTTGAGAGCTGCTGGGTCTTCACCGGTAGGAGTGGCGGCTGTGGTGGCCCTGTGAAGCTCCACAAAATGCTGCTGGTAGCTCTGCACCTCCTGGTACAGCTGCTGAACATCTTGATACTGGGCCACATCTGAGGGCAGCTGCAATACAGCAAGTAATTCAGCATGCGTGCTAGCCCTCATGCTGGTGAGCAGCAGCAAAGTTTGATCTGGTTCTGCAGTGTGTGCCGGGACAAGAGCCGCCAGAGGCTGCAATATGTTGACTACGTCACACAGTGTCTTATGCTACAAGGCAACACATCTCAGCATTGCTGGTATGCAATGAGTAATGTCTGACTTGGGTGCATGTCGGCATGCCAGTTGGCCATGGAGATCCCTGAAACAGCTAATTCAGTCCCTGCGAAAAACTATGAGCAATCGATGCATGATTGTCTGACATGGCTACCTCATTGGATTTTACTGAACACTATATTTGGTATAGTCTGGTATGCAATTCCCATGACGTCAATGTTGATCAGTGTCTAGACGCGGAAGATGTCACCAGTGTTGACATCATGCAACATGTACACATTTTGTGTCCATTTGATACAGCATGAAGGACTCATCTGCTGACATGTACTCACATCTATGGTGCCCAGGTAGTATCCTACAAATGCCCGCTTGTGCAGCAGGCCAGGCTGGCGCTGTTGCTCTTGGAATAGCCAGTCCAAGATTTGGAATACAGCATCTTTGTCACCTTGGTACAATGCTTCCCTGCAATCAGTAAGACAGATCACTGCTGTCGCGTTTGCTGTATATCAAGTCACAAGCAGCCCCCACTGCTAGCTTACGGTGCTAAGCTGACAGAATACTTGACAGCCTTAAGAAATCTGCAGATCCGTGCAGCAGTCTGTTCCACAAGCTCCAAGCCGGTTGTTGGTGCCTGCAAAGCTGATGTTTCTGACTGATCGCTCACTGCGTAATAGCTGTGATCGGGCGAAAAGCGTACCTTGAATTGCCGGCTGAAAGTCCACACCACTGCATCTAGCGTTTGCAAAAGAGCATGTGGAGGCTTGTTGCTGCAGCATCATGCCTGAGTTGTTTACTTCCGAGAATAAAATTCCAGCGGGACATCCAGGGCATAGATCACAAACCTAAGAGTCACTGCCGTCACGCCATAGTTGTACGGTGGCTTGTTCAACGCCGCAACCACTGTCTGCAGATCCATCAGATCCTCCACATAAGCACAGGTACTCTCGGCGAGAAATTCGCCCGAGTTTCGCCCGTTGTAACGCTCGGGCCACAACATCGTAAATTTAGAAGCAAGTGCACTGCAACCCGTGCTCCTGTTTGGCCTGCAGCCACATGCAATTGGCAAATGTTAACTAGTCCTTCTGCACGTTCCAAACGCCGCTTGTTCTGAGGTGTGGCGCCCACGCGGTGTGAGCAAAGCTGTGTTGTTGACCATGGCCCCGACAGCTCTAGACACCCTTAGTCCGCTGCCAGACAGTCAGATCATGCAGTCAGGAACACAATACTTGGTGAGTACGTGCATTGGGCGGACATCTCATGATTGCGGGACTCCTGTAGTCGCACGACTTGTCGTCCGGACCTGAAAGGGGTAATCCTGCTTTCGTGCCGTTGCAGACACAGAACAGCATTGACAGACTATTGGGGGCTCTGTTGGAGAACATAGCAAGAAATAAGCCAGAAAAACCGGTGCAATGGATGATTGACGTGCTCTCCAGCAGCAGCAGCGTGGAACAGGCAGTTCAGGCAGCGTCGCAGGCACGCATCACCCATACACCCTATTCACGCTGTTTGTGGTGCTGAACTCTTGACTGAGGATGCACCAATCTTGTGCAGGACAGTCAGCAAGGTGCCAGTGCAGAGCGCACAAGTGCTCTGTTGACAGTGTTCAAGATGCTAGACAAGGTGACAAAACAGCACGTCGAGCAGTGAACCTCTCTGAGGGCACAGGGATAGCGCTGAGATGACTGACTGGGAATGCAGGAGGGTCAAGGAAACATTCAGCTGAGTGATCTCCAGGCTTACACCTCCAGGCATGGCATAGCCTCCTTGCCGCCATCAGAGGTGGAGCAAGTCTTCGAAAACATTGATGCTGGCAAAAAGAACCTGGTAAGACAGCTGCGCTCTATTGTCCAGACAGAAGCTGTCAGTGTACTGCAACTAGCTGGTTCTATGAGAAACGGCGACATTTCTTTGCGCAGGTGACAGCTGATGACTTTCTAAGCTATCTCAGCAAAGCAACCTGCAACATGACTGATAGCGAGTTTCAGGACATGGTTGCTTCCATGACACAGGCATAGCTGGTGCCTGTGCTACAACATTACTGTCAGCCTGTCTCAAAACATTGAATGTGAGTCTGCATAAGTCTGTATGCTGGCCCAGATCACATGTGTGGAGGTGGACATCAATGTGATGTGTACTCTGCTTAACAAGATTGCGATATGTCGATAGAATACCTCCCAACATCAGCAAACCATGCCGACTAGCTGATGAGCTGTGGTGTGACAATGCATTTCATGCCCACAAGTTGAGCCCCATCATTTGTCACCTGATCACCACTTACACTGATCCATTCACTCCATCAAGTTTGCTCGCTAAAGCAAGGTTGAGAAGTTGTCTTCGGATTCATAACAGGAAAAGCTGATGAACCATAGTTGTCAGTGTCAGAAACCCTACAGTTGCCACCCTAGTGCGTTTGAACTTGCCCCGAAACCAATTCGCGAGACTGTATCACGAAACCTGCATCGTACCGGGCCTTTGCAAAACTGCGTCCGAATGCCGAAAAAGAGCTCGGCGTATTACGCGCTACAAGTCCACACCGCTGACGCTTCTAGCATTCGATACCTGTACTTGAAGCCACATACAGATTCTTCAGAGAAAGTTGGGGCTGCGCTATTTGTCGCTGGCCTTGGCGTTACGTACGACGAGAGCGTTTTGACCGAGCTGTTTGGGATCTTTGGAGCAGTAAGCCAGGTGGCTCTGCACCAGAATAAGGTTAGTGCCAGCATATGTGCACAGCTTTGCACTCTCCATAGTGTCGCTTACTTGATAAAAACCGTCAACTTCTTGCAGACATCTGCTCTGGTCGTGTTTGCGAGCCCCAGCAGTCTCAAAAAAGCGCTCAGGGCTGCAGCTGCAAACAAAGCTTTGACGGTCATTTTCAAGGAGCCAACAGAAACTTTCGGCCTGAAGGGTACTCACCAGGCCTTGTCAGAACAATACATTTGCACTGGTTTACTGGTGTCTGTGTTGTACCCAGATCTGTTGTTTACTGCAGGTTGGGTTGAGCAGCATAAAGCCAAGACACCAGGCAACAGAGTGCTGCAGCAGCAGCTTGATGAATGGATGACACAGTGGGAAGCTCAAGAATCGCAACGGCAATCTGCGGCTGCAACAGACGCTGCAGACGAGGGCTGGACCGTCGTCACAAAGCAAAGGGTAAGCCCTTCCTGTTCAGGCAAAGGAGTTTGCTGCTGCATAAAGCAACGTGATGTAGGTCATGATCTTATTGCTGACATTGTTGGTCTCAGACATCAGCCCATGAGACCACCAGCATAACTCAACGGTTGCTGACACTGCAGTGGTCTGAAATTAGGTGTCTTGTTCAGGGACGGAAAAAGAACACGGACTCGGGAGGCACTTCGGTTGGTTCAGTGGCTGGTGCTGTAGCAGCTGCTGCAAAATCCAGGAAGTCTCCTAAGCAATTATTGGACTTCTACCGCTTTCAAGCAAGGGACAGGCGACGAGACAGTATGTCACTTACTGTAGAAGCTTTGCTGCTGTATTGCAAGGGCACTTGGACAACTCAACTAATCAATCGCCTTTTTGCTGTGGTGAATGTGTTGCCATTCTAACGCCTGGAGCTTGATTTGCAGATGTGCTGGAGCTGCAGCAGCAATTTGAGCAAGACAAAAAGAAAATTGCCGATTGGAAGGCATCGCGCCGTTTCAAGCCATACTGATGCCAGATGCACAGTGTACTAGTAGTCTGACCTCACTGTAGGAGGTCACCATCTCTGACCCTACAACATCTACAAATCACAGAGGCAGCTTCAGGACACCAATCTGCACTGGAACCTTTGTGACCAAATGAATCTGGAGAAACCACCTGCAGCCTTGCAAGAACAGACCATACAGCACTAGTTTCATGGTGTTCTATTGATTGCTGGCTGTAGTCTAGGTGCTACACCACGTTCGGGTGTAGGGTGTAGGGTGGACTGAGTCGAGGGACGCACAAAGCCCGTAGAGTTTCGCAGGGCCGCCCTTTGACGTTTCATGATTCACGGTGCCACCAGAAGCCTCTGCTTGCACGCTATGGGGTGGAATGAGCAGCTGCGGGCTCAGCATCACAACAATAATGATTCCAGATAAACTCGTGCTCCGCGGTACTCCGCACGTGCTCCGTCTAGGTCGTTACCTTTTAGATTTAAACGCCCGTGTCAAAGTATGAATCTAAACTATGCGTGACAGAAACGTCTTGACCAGCCTCACAACGTTGACCAACACAAGCCGCGACTTGATTTCGTCAGCACCGGCAGTGTTTGGCACTAGCTGAGAGCGCTGTCAACAACTCGTTACCTGCCTCCTTTGTGCGTACGACACTGCACGACATGCAAGAATAGCGTGACTTGACATGAGCAGATACGGTTTGTCACCCGAGCTAGTCGCAAGGCCTCAGTCCAGCTGCAGCGATGGGGAAACGGTGTGTATGACTCAGATATGCAGACGATATCTCACTACATGATCGTCAAACAGCAACAGCCCTGACTCTGCCTTAGCTATGTCTGCAGACTCCTGAAAGACACACTCCAGGCAGCTGTACAAGGGACCTGAGAAGGTTTCGAGAAAGGCTACAGCAGGTGCTGCGGAGTGCTGTTTGTACAGCTTCTCGATTACACGGTGTCTGCATGTAAGCCTTGGTCACAGAAGGTTTTATTTTGTTGCAGGCTGAGTCAGAGCTAAAGGCAAACAAGCAGGTGATAAGACACCATCAGCTTGCCAAGTGCCGTGAGGCTCTGCTGCCAATGGTCATGCTTGATCCTGGCTTAGTCCTGGAGAGCGTGCCCAAGGGGCACTCAGCCTCAGCCAAGGTAACACAACTGACAGCCTGGCACCTGCTAAGTGTTGGTCAGCTCTCAGGACACAAGATCAGCACAGACTTACTGCATGTTTGGCTTGATGTATGATTGAGTGACTTGGCTGCAGGAGATAGAATGCATCAAGGAGGATCACAGCAGAATTAAGGCTGGGTATGAGCAGGTAGGGATCTTGCAGTGTAGAGATGGTTTTGTGAGTGGAGCCGCATGCTGAGTGATTGTCAACAGGCATTGGAAAAAGAAGCAATACAGCAGTTCAGGCATCCATCTGATAGCCCGGCACCTGCCACAGCCCTTTGCTGAGTGTCCACCAGCTCGCAGGACACAAGATCAGCACAGAACTACTGCATGTTTGGCTTGATATATGGTTCAATGACTTGGCTGCAAGAGATAGCATAAATAACCCGGCTCCACCTGCAAAACAACTTTTGCACTTTAAGCTTCCTAAATGCTAATGTCCAGCCTTCATGTTGTTGTCATCCCCCCTGATCACAACATGAAGGCTGAGTATGAGCAGATAGAGAGCTTGCAGTGCAGAAGTTGTATTGCAAAAGGAGCGACGTGCTTTATCAACAGGCATTGGAAAGAGAATTACTACAGCATTTCTGGCATGTCTGCCCTGTTGTACGACCACATAAGTCTTGCTCAGTATCAGCAGGGTAGGTTGCCAAACGTTTCATACACACAGCAGCAGAACATATGCAGTGATCAAATGTAAAGCTGACGGAGATTTGGTTTACAGAGGCTCGAAGAGTTGTCAGCCAGACTCAAGTCTCAGGAGGCTACTAGACGGCAGGCTCAGAAGGACCTGCTGAAGCTGAGGGAGGAGGTTGCATCCGCCAAGAGCTTGAGCACCAGTGCTAACAAGTCAGCTGAGATGGAGACTACTAGTCTGGTACAGGTCAGTCTTCATCACATCACATCACATACCACACGTGCTGTCTCAGTGATGCAGCAGCTCCTCAGGCAAGATGCATGCTCGCCCTCAACTCCATGGCTGGGAAACATGTTTGAAATGTCTGCCAAACTCCTATGCAAGTACGTGCTCAGCACAAGATGGTCTGGCATCATCACACGTGATGTTTCTCTTCTGACTCTTTTACACAAGAGGTGTGGCAACAACTTCAAGTGATATCTTAGGAGCTATCATATATGAGACCGCAGAGATTCCTGTATCGGAAACACATGCTGTAAGAAAAGTCAACAGGTGTTTTCTTGTCATTGGCGTGGTCCTTTTCATGCAGGAAAATATGGTGCAAAAAGATACAAGACAGCATAAACATTGCAGATCTGCTGATCAATTTGTTAGTGTGTCACTCTTGGTACCTTGTCAACAAATTGAGAAAGTAACGCAGGTATCTGCTTGCAATAACTCATCAAAACGGTCCTTCAGATAGCTCAACATTTCTGGCAGCTGACAAACCCATGTGATGTTTCTTTCACATGAGTCGTATATGAAGCAGATTCTTATGGCCCATTAGTCACACACTAAGTCTTGAATCAACATGTGTTGGCCAAGCCATCAATGCAGACACGTTTTATGTCGTAAACATAACCGGTGCAGGAAATTCCCCTGAGGGTGCCTTGCGAGGGGTTTTATCCACAGGAATATCATTCTTTGGCTGCCCTGTCTGTCACAGACGCCGCCCTGCTGCTCACCAACCACTCACCATATTTCCAGGGAGAAGCCGGCTGATGTGCGACCAAGTGACATGTGCACTGCGGCAACGCGTGTCACGCCTGAGCTGCTGCTTTGATGCCTTGCAGGAGTTGTCAGACCTGTATGGCAGCCTGAACAAGGCAAAGAAGCAGATTGCAGGCTTCCAGAGCGACCAGGCTCACTGCCTTGCCAAGTGTGAGTCAGCAGCAAAATCAGCGGCACAGGCCACAGCTGAGGCAGTCACCCTGAAGCAAGAGCTGGCTGAGGTTTCTGCACGTGCCAGGGCCATGGAAGCAGACCTGGCCTCAGCTCAACAGGTGAGCTGTGTGGCCTGATGTACCCCCTATGCTTCAGGTGCTGCAGAATACTGTCAAGCCAGGTTCAACAACTTTAGCAGCTCAGAAATGAAGATGTCCCTCTGAATGTCTCCTCTGATGCAGGCTGAGTCTGAGCTCAAGGCCAACAAGGGTGTCATCCGAGACCATCAGGTGGCCAAGTGCCGGGAGGCTCTACTGTCCATGTCCATCCTTGATCCTGGCTTGGTCCTGCAGAGTGTGCCCAGAGGACACTCAGCCTCTGCCAAGGTGACCCATCTCATAGCCAAACACTTGCTAAAGCCCTTTGCTGAGTGTCTGTCAGCTTGCAACACAACAAGAGACAAGCGCAGAACTCCTGCCTGTGTGGCTTGATGTATGACCGGCATGACTTGGCTGCAGGAAATGGATTATATCAAGGTGGATCAGGCCAACATCAAGGCTCATTATGAGCAGGTAGGGGTTCTTGTACATTGGCTGAAAGCTTCTCTGCAAATAGGGTTGCTGTGTTCATGATCAGAATCCTGTGTATTGACTGACAGTGTTGACATTTGCAGACTATCCATGAGCTAACAGGCAGACTGAAGTCTCAGGAGACCATCAGAAGGCAAGCTCAGAAGGACCTCTTGAAGCTGAGAGAGGACATTGCATCCTCAAACAGCTTGAGTGCTGACAGGTCTTCTGATCTGGAGACTGCCAGTCTGGCCAAGGTCAGTCTTCGCTATATCCCACTACCTGATATGGTACTGTTCACGTGTGCTCCCACATTGTGGCCCCCCTGGCACACACCCACTCTATGGCAGCCTGCCATGCTGCTTAGGTACACCCCTATTTTGGGTGTTGCTTGACACAAATATGGCTCCTGGCATTTGGCAGCGCTGGCTGCAACTGGAATGTACTGATCATATATAATGCAGTGTGAGACTGTATGCATTGTCCAACATCGACATCATTCAACACATTGTCAGGTTCTTTGCTTGCACGACTAAGTCAATAAGAAGCTGCCACATGCCAGGCAATCAGACACATGCTGCGCAGCCTAATCTAGCCCAATGTTGATTGTTGTCTGACAATGTATTGCCATGCACTGTCCGACATCAACGTCATTCAACACACTGTCAGGTTTTTTGCTTGCATGACAAGTCGATAACAAGCTGCCACAGTGCAGGCAGGCAGATACATGCTGCACAGCCTGCCCTTAAACTGTTATCTGACAACGTATCGATGTGCAGGAGGTGAGTGAGCTCACCAGTCAGCTGGCTGCGCTGAAGGTTGAGCGAGATGATGTGTGCAAGCAGCTGGAAGTCAGCGCTGAGCTTGTGCAACCCCTGGACAGGCCTTCCTGTGACCAGGCTCATGGACTTATGGCAGCCCAAGCTCACCAGGTAAATGCTTGTCCTTACCTTGCAGTGATTAATTTGTGTACATTTGCTGTTATCCTAGCATCTACCTAAGTTGTTTTTCACGTGTTGAACAAGGCAGTTCAAGAAGATTCAAGCTACTAGAGACATATGGGGTGCTACCCGGTCATGCATGACATGGGCTTGTTTGAATTGTGCTCTCTTTCTGGTGACTGCGTCTGTCCCTAGTCAAGCACGGTCGAACTTGGTCTGTAGAGTCTCAGCGTCGGTGACCCAGATCTGTTTGCCATCCTATACAGGATTCAGTCATACTGTACACTGCAACTGCTTGCTTTGCTGTATTGCATCAGCTTAGGTCTTGACCATTACACTGTATACTACACTGTGTCAGGTGAGACCCAGTCTCAGCTGCTACGTATCTTTCCTGGCAGCTTACATCAGCTTGGAGTCAGGTTACATTTGTGAGCACTATTAATTTCACAGCTCTGCCACCAATACCAGCAAACAATTCAAAACTTGTTCTGCATCTCTGTGTGTTCAGCAATGCGGTGCAATGACTCCTGCTTATCTTATCCTGCACTTTTAAGCAGACTTGCACGCAAGTACATACATGGACTGATTCTGACCCAAAAGTTGACTCTGGCAGGAGGTCGGAACTTGCACACAAGAGCTCACTTGACTTGATTGCTGCTTTGTATGAAAGTTTACTCTGTAGATCTAGATGTGATTTCTTTTCTTCAGGAGGCAAACTCCGACAACACTTCCCTGGAGTGGGATGTGGACTGTGCTGACAGACAGCACTCTGAGATGCAGACAGCGCTCACCAGAAAGATAGAGTACCTGCAGCGGGTAAGTGCGTCGTTCAACGTAATTTAACTGCATTCCCTAGACTGACTCACCTGTCTCATTGCAAATCCACATGTTTGTGTTTGTCAGCACAGTCAACATATGGCAGAAGTGTACTATCCCTCATCTGCCATGGTCATGT
>JAABUK010001362.1_pt1 | contig 46989 bp, 39 predicted proteins | sample 5559141 | NCBI WGS metagenome assembly JAABUK01 (sample SAMN10711869, study PRJNA513367) | rock metagenome | isolation source: Antarctica rocks | place: Antarctica: Victoria Land, Pudding Butte nord | collected 2016-01-03 | reverse complement strand
CACCCCCCCAACCCTCTGTTTATTCATCTCAACTTACTTCTTCATCTCATCCAGCGTCTTCTGCATCCTGAACATTTCATCCCTCAACCTGGCGGCCTCCATAAAATCCAGGTCTTTAGCGGCTTGTTCCATTTCTCTTTTTACTTTAACAATGGCTTTTTGCATCTGTGGAATGGTTTGATAGCTTTCCTGATCTTCAGCGGCTACCGTCACCTCACCATTTGCAGCAAGCGGAGAATCTGCGTTATATCCTTTAATTTCAAGTACCGAAGTTTGCGCAAAAACATGCTCCTTGCTTCTTGTGATAGTTTTGGGAGTAATACCGTGTTCGATATTAAAAGTAAGCTGTTTTTCGCGGCGACGGTTTGTTTCATCGATCGTTTTTTGCATGCTTTCCGTCATTTTATCGGCATAAAAAATCACCAGCCCATCCACATTCCGGGCAGCACGCCCTGCTGTTTGAGTTAAGGATCTTTCATTGCGCAAAAATCCTTCTTTATCAGCATCTAAAATGGCTACCAGGGATACTTCCGGAAGGTCAAGACCTTCCCTGAGAAGGTTAACACCAACCAGCACATCAATTTCACCTAACCTTAATTGGCGAAGGATCTCTACTCTTTCCAGCGTATCTACCTCACTATGAATGTACTTGGATTTTATATTGATACGAGCCAGGTATTTATCCATTTCTTCGGCCATACGCTTGGTAAGCGTTGTTACCAGTACCCGGTCGCCCTTGGTGATGCGCTTATCTATTTCATCAAGCAGGTCATCAACCTGGTTTATACTAGGACGGATTTCAATAGGAGGTTCCAGTAATCCTGTTGGCCGGACAACCTGCTCCACTACAACGCCGCCTGTTTTTTCGAGTTCAAAATCTCCTGGAGTGGCAGAAATGTAAATGGTTTGATGAAGCATACCTTCAAACTCATGAAAATTCAAAGGGCGGTTGTCTAATGCGCTAGGGAGGCGAAAGCCATAATCAACCAATATCAGTTTACGACTTCTGTCACCACCGTACATGCCGCTTACCTGTGGAATGGTCTGGTGGCTTTCATCTATCACACATAAAAAATCTTTTGGAAAATAATCCAGTAAACAGAAGGGCCTTGATCCAGGCATCCTGCGATCAAAAAAGCGGGAATAGTTTTCAACTCCGTTACAATAACCAAGCTCACGGATCATTTCAATATCATAACTAACCCGTTCGCTTAATCGTTGAGCTTCAATATATTTTCCGGTACTTTTAAAATAAGATACCTGGGCGGCACATTCATCCTGAATTTCATTCAATACCTGGTGAAGCATGTCTTTGGGAGCCAGGTATAAGTTGGCAGGAAAAATTGCAGCGTTCTCTACTTTGCTGATACGCTTGCCTGTAGAGAGCTCCAGGGTTTCAATACTCTCTATTTCATCTCCGAAAAATGTTACGCGTAAACCGTGGTCAACATAAGGAAGGTTGATATCTACTGTATCTCCTTTTACCCGGAAACTACCGCGGGCGAAATCACCCTGGGTTCGTGAATAGAGGGCGTTTACCAGTCCATGCAAAAATCCCTGACGAGACATTACCTGACCCTGCTCCACGCGGGTGATGCCATTTTCAAATTGAGCGGGATTACCGATACCATAAATGCAACTTACGCTGGCCACAACAATAATATCCCGCCTGCCGCTTAGCAACTGAGTAGTAGCATGAAGCCGGAGCTTATCAAGTTCTTCATTAATAGAAAGATCTTTTTCAATATAGGTATCACTAACCGGCATGTATGCTTCCGGTTGGTAATAATCGTAATAACTTACAAAATACCCGACAGCGTTGTCGGGGAAAAACTGCTTAAACTCACCGTATAGTTGTGCAACCAATGTTTTGTTATGTGTAAGCACCAGGGTGGGCCTTTGCAGATTTTGAATAACATTGGCTATGGTGAATGTTTTTCCCGAACCAGTTACTCCAAGTAGTGTTTGGTATTTTTCTCCTTCCAAAATTCCCTGGGTGAGCTGTTGTATTGCCTGAGGCTGGTCGCCAGCAGGTGTATAGGGTGAGTGTATCTTGAATGCCATGCTTTTAATAAGTTGGAAGCGGCAAATTTAATTATTATTATGTTGCCAAGTTGCCAAATCTAACCCTCATTCAAGACTTTTGAAGTCGAAGTATTGTAGGGATAAGTTCTGAACTTACATAACAGGCGTTAACTTCCGAAGTCTTGAATACCGGTATGTTACACGTAGGGGCTCAGACTTCGAAAGTCTTGAATGGATATGCTGTCCCATAAAGCTTTTAAGACTTCATCTGTTTTGGAGATGTCGTATTCAAGACTTTCGAAGTCTGCGTTTGTATTGAAAGCTGATAAAATTTAAGACTTTAGAAGTCAACGGCAGTATTATAATTATGAAAATTATTTCTGAGCCTTAACCTTTGTAGAATCCGTAGCGGGACTATCTGATTTATCTTTCTTTTTTAATGCGCGTTTAAAAGGATCCCATGATATTTTGGCTTTTCCGTCCTCACCTGTTCTGGCACGTAAATGAATGCTCATGCCCGTTTTACTATTAACCCCTTTATTCCTTAATTCAAAATCATCCCCTCTTTTTGCAAGGTTATTTAAAGGTATTTGTATACTAAGATCCGAACCCTTTTTAACATCATAAATCCCTTCAACAAACATGGTTAAAACAGTTGATTGTATTTCCATGCGGTTAACTTTAATTTCAGAACCATTAATTTCAAGTTTATTCGTTAATTCTGCAAAGCGGATATCAGAAAAATCCCTGTTCTTGAAAGCTGTCTGAGAGATCTTTTTTACAGGGTCAAAATTTATTAGTTCTCCGTCTTTAAGGTGTAAATCAATAACACCTTTTAAGCTATTTCGATCAATTTCAGCCTTACTGCTAATTGATCCTGTTATGGCAATATTAGCCGATAAGCGTCCTTTAAGGTTTTTGTCTATAATACCATCCTGTCCAAAATTGCTGAATGCTGTAAAAATTTTTGTAACATCAACGTTATTCATGTTTGAATTTAGTTTGATCAGGTTTTGATTAATTCCCTCCGTTAAAGATCCATTCAAAACAAGTGTACCGCCGGCATGTTCTACCAATACATTTTTCAGGGCCAGCATTTTATCTGTTAATTGCAAGTTTGCGGCTACTTTTTCAGCATTGAATTTTTTATAGATTAAGCGATCGGCATTTAACTGAAGTTCTACGTTGCAATCATTCAGCATTTTGTCAACCTGGTTTGCCAGTTTTAATATTTTTTTTGATGAGGCTGTCTTGGATATAACCGTAGACCGTTTATTCAGGAAAGAAATGAAATCGCTTAAAACAATTTTAGGGGAAGCGATATTCCAGTTCAGGATCAGCTTCTCCGGACTCTTATCAATCAGGGAGGTTAAATTTTTTACAGCACCATTCATAAGCAAATAGCTGTTGCCGATATGTGTTTTAAGTGCTTTAACAAAAAAATCCTTGTCATCGAAGACCAGGCTTCCGCTGCAATTTGTGAATAACAGGTTACGGGGAATATATTTGACAGAAGCCTGCTCCAGATTTACGCTGCCGAATATACTGGCTGAAGCAGTATCTGATTTCATAACAATACCGTGATAAGTTACATCAGCCTTGCAGTTACCTTTTGAAAATTCAATGGTATTTGTCCCAAGCAAATCATTAAGTGCTGAGAGTTCCACTGAGGAATGAAGGTCGCAATCCATGATGGGATGCTTCAGGTTAATTATTTTAACAGTATCCGACTTTATTGGAATATTTTCCCATTTTCCTGAACAGCCAGTAAAATAGAATCCTGAATTAGCATCGGAGCGAGTTTCCGTTTTAATAACCTGGTTGTTAAAACGACCTCTTAAGGAAACATCAGTGAACCTGCCAAGTGGAATAGTTATATTGTTATTATTAATTTGTGCATCAACATCAACTAATGGCATTTTATTAGGAAGGGTTCTTCCATCTATTATTGCGCTCACATCAATTGGTTTTTCAATAACAAAACTGTCAAGCCGCTGCTGTATATTATCACTTACCAGTAAAGAGGCTTTTTTGAAAAGTATTTTTTTTGTTTTTATGGCAAAATAATATAAAGGGGGTTTTGATGAAAAGTCAAACATGCCTGAAAAGTTAAACGGGTGATCATCCACCTTCAGGTTAATATCTGTAAACGCTAGTTTTTTCTTTCCTAGATCAAAGTCCAGATTAAACTTTCCCTTCACAGTTTTTCCTTTTACAAAACTTCCCATGTCTGTATTAAATGCAAGGCTATTAACCAATAAGTCAGTTCTAATAGTTAATCTCAGCGAATTTCCATTTTGTTTAATATCACATTTTAACTGAAAGATATCAAAATTAAAGAGCTTATTGCGGTCTTTAAAATCTACCGTCAGATGAACTTTTCTTAATTCAATATCCGGTATACTTGATTTAGAACCGGTGTTATTATTTTCCCCGGGTTTTTTTGATTGAAACAGGTATTCATTGGAGTAACCTGTGGTATCACTGAAAATAAAAATGGCGCCGGTTTCAATAATGACTTTTCTTATTTCAGGGCTACCTGAAAAAAGGCTGAACAATCCTAATCTTACGAAAACTTTATCAGCCTTAAACAAGTCATGGTGATGGTATTTCCATAAAGAGTCTCTAACAAAAACCTGCGAAAGGCGTATGGAAATATTTGGGAATGTACTTAGCAGGCTGGGCTCCAGGTCGCCAATATGTATTTCGCCTTTAACCCTCCTGGTCAATTCGGTGTTTACCTTTGAAAGCAGGCTTTTTTTATTTATAATTACATAGCCCCAGACCAGGAGCCACAGCCCGATAAAACTAGCGATTATCCATGCAAGTACACGAAAAACCTTGCGTATTTTCATGTTCAAAATAGATTTGCTTTTGACAAGAGAAAAGACTTAAGAAAAATTATTAAAATACAAAGATTACATAATGTTAACGCATAACAATGCAATTATAGTATTGAATTGAGCAAAACTTGTAATGCCTGATTTGTATTCTGCCTACTCTACCGTGGTAACGATCTGGATATTTCTATGGAGGTAAGAAGTATAATCTGGTAAAACCGTTTCATACTCCTGCTGCATAAGTGGTGAAGTAAAAATAAAATCTGCCGTGGCGCTATCGCAGGCTACAGGAACATTCCATACAGTAGCTAATCTTAAAAGTGCTCTTACTTCTGGGTCGTGTGGCTGTGCTTCCATTGGATCCCAAAAGAATATCAGTATGTCAATGTTACCTTCAGCGAGGTTCGAACCCACTTGTTGATCGCCACCTAATGGCTCACTCATGAATTTAGTTACCGGTTGCCCTAATGCATTTTCTAACAAGGTTCCCGTAGTACCTGTTGCAAAAAGAAAATGATTTTTTAAATGGTTTTTATTATGTAAGGCCCATTCTATGATTTCGCTTTTTTTGTGGTCGTGAGCTACCAAGGCTATTCTCTTTTTTTCTTTCATTTTTCTTATGCATTATTAAAGCTTTTATGATAGAAATATAAGCACTTTATCATTTATCTAACAAATCAAATAAACCTAATAAGTGTTTCCTGGCGTTAACTAATTTTGAATTGATTACTTGCTCATTACAATCTATTGTTATCAATGGTGAGATCCGTTCCTTGTTTATTGTTTCAATTGTTTGCTTACTTGTTTTCCATTGCTCAGCAAGGTGTTATCAACAGTCAAGGAATAGAAGATTCTATAGCGCAAGTCATTCACCTTACATCAAAATCTATTATAAAAGATAATAAAATACTGTTACAATGGAGCACAGCAGGCAAAAACGGTTTTTATATTGTTGAACGAAGTTTTGATTCGAAAGATTTTCAAGTAATAGGGGCTTTAAAAGCCCGTAATTATGGTAATAATTATGAATTTATGGATGAAAAGCCATTTATGAAAAGGAATTATTACAGGATAAAAATGCAGGTTTCTGATGAAAGGAGCTCCTATTCAAATACTATTACAGCTGGTGTGGCTGATAGTATATTTTGTAAATTTTATCCAAACCCGGTTGATAAACTACTGATTCTAATGCCTGATTATTCTGTAGAATTAAGAATTACTGACATTGCCGGTAAAATAAGAATTATACAGCAGTTAAAGCCTGGTTTGCAGATACTTGATGTTTCCTGCCTGGAAAAAAGTATTTATATTATTACGATTTTTCACGAAAGATCAAACCGATTTATAACAAGCAAATTAATAAAAAATTAATATAATTTGGTTTGCGTATTAATACGCAAACTGCGGAAAAGGTTGTAAGATTCGATTTTAGTAATTAATATTACAACGGTTTTTCATAGGATATTGGATTTTAAACGGGGTTGAATGTCTATTCTGACCCCTTTTTTTATTTATAAACTGAAGGATTTATTGAAGCAGGATTCACAGAATAAAAAAATAATTCTCAGAATTTTGAAGATAGATTATAGGTATAGAGATCGTGTAAATCTTTTTTCATGCTGTGAATCCTGCTTCAAACCTTCACGCGTCGGTTTAAGAATTGCAAATAATAAAAGTAAACTCCCCAATTATTTATTGGTTATTTCGAGGTTAATACCATAGTACAACGGTTTTGAAGCAGGATTCACAGAATAAAAAAATAATTCTCGGAATTTTGAAAATAGATTGTAGGTGTAGAGATCGTGTAAATCTTTTTTTCATCCTGTGAATCCTGCTCCCTTTTAGGATGGGAAATATTTAAAACTAAACTTCCTATTTATAGATGATAGGTTTATTCAAATGATCTATGATTTTGTTAAGCCAGTTTCAAAAGCTTACAACAAACGGCTTTCATAACGAAAGCCGTTTGTGTTACTACCCTTCTACCAATGTTAATTACATAAGAAATTGTAAAGCTGAGTGAATTTGAAAATACTTTGAACTTCCAACTAAACCTCCGAAGCCGTTATAGCAGTCTCGCTGATTTTAGTCCTGATTTTTTTTTCCAGTTCAGCAGCAAGCTCCGGATTATCTTGTATTAATTGTTTAACGGATTCTCTGCCCTGGCCGAGTTTAGTAGTATCATAGCTGAACCAGCTTCCGCTTTTTTGGATAACGCCTAATTCTACACCCATATCTATGATCTCACCCATCTTACTGATTCCTTCTCCATAAATAATATCGAATTCAGCCTGCCTGAATGGAGGTGCCACTTTATTTTTAACTACTTTAACTTTTACGCGGTTACCAACTGCTTCTTCGCCATCCTTAATCTGAGCCATCCGGCGGATGTCTAGCCGTACTGAAGAATAAAATTTCAACGCATTACCACCGGTAGTAGTTTCTGGATTTCCAAACATAACGCCTATCTTTTCCCGGAGCTGGTTGATAAAAATACAAATGGTGTTTGTTTTACTGATAGTTGCGGTAAGCTTTCTTAATGCCTGGCTCATGAGTCTTGCCTGCAGGCCCATTTTAGAATCTCCCATTTCGCCTTCAAGTTCACCCTTTGGAACAAGTGCCGCAACGGAGTCTATTACTACCACATCTATGGCGCCGGAGAGGATCAACCGATCAGCTATTTCCAAACCTTGTTCGCCATAATCCGGTTGAGATATAAGAAGGTTATCTACATCCACCCCTAATTTCCGGGCGTAGGCACTATCAAATGCATGCTCTGCATCAATAATCGCACACATGCCTCCTTTTTTTTGCGCTTCTGCAATTACATGAATTGCAAGAGTTGTTTTACCAGACGACTCCGGACCATAAATTTCTACAACTCTTCCTTTCGGTAACCCTCCGATCCCTAACGCTACATCCAGGCCAATAGAACCAGTTGAAATAACTTCCTGTGGATCCTGGGAGCGCTCATTCATCATCATGACACTTCCCTTACCAAAGTCTTTATCGATCTTATCAATTGTAAGTTTTAATGCTTTGAGTTTTTCTGCATTTGACATAGCTGTAATATTTATTCAAAATTATTGAATGGGTAAAGTTAGCAGCTTTTATTTATACACACTAATTATTTTAGTAACTTTTAGCTAATAATTTGGGCAAAAACTTGTTAATTAAACCCCCCGATAATTAGCAGCAAGTGTATAATATTTTACTATGTACTTTTTGCAGCCTGCTGTTTTACATCACCAAATTAAAAAGAATGCGATTAGGTTTTACCGCTAAAGAACCCTTTTTAATTTTGAATATGTTTTCAAACATAATTAAAATTTGGTATCAGGATCCCTTTACTATTATTAAAATTTTCTGATATATGGCCGATAAAAAATCAAATCGCAGAAAATGTAATTTTTCAATAACAATTGCGCTATGCACCTCAATTATTAACGCTGTTCCTTTATATTTACCTTTATAAAACAAATTTACCTGTAAGTGTAATCATTTAGGCATAATATGATTTCATTGAAGGTTGTTCACCTCAAGGTTAGAAATACTATGTTTAACTTTATATTATTCGGCCCCCCAGGCAGCGGAAAAGGTACTCAATCTGAAAAACTGGTATCTAAATATGTTTTAAAGCATCTTTCAACAGGAGATTTATTACGTACTGAAATCCAAAAACAATCTTACCTGGGGCTGGAGGCTAAAAAAATTATGGATAAAGGAGAACTTGTTCCGGATGAGGTGGTAATCGGCATCATTAGTACAGCATTAAAAGCTAACAGCGAAAGCAATGGGTTTTTATTTGATGGTTTCCCACGTACAGAGGCGCAGGCTATAGCTCTGGATGAATTGTTATTACAGCATCAAACAGCTATTGATGTGGTATTAGCGCTGAAAGTAAATGAAGAAGAGTTGGTAAAACGACTCCTGCACCGCGGCATTACTTCTGGACGTACGGATGATTTAAATGAAGAAGTAGTTAGGGCGCGCATTACTGAATATCACAAAAAAACATCGGTGGTAGCTGATTATTATAATCAATTTGGAAAAGTAGTTTATGTAAAAGGTGAAGGTAGTGTAGACGAGATTTTTAATAACCTAACACATGAAATTGATAAACGCAAAACGAAAGTGATGTGAGATAGTATGCTACCAGCCGTCAGCTATCAGGATATTACTACCTGATAAGGTTTCCCCCTGGTAGCTGATAGCTGACGGGGATAGCAATAATACGATACGATATTAGTTGCAGGTGTTCAATAGCGCTTACCTTTAATTTTGCCTCTCTGGTTTCATTACCTAAATTTGTCATTTAATTATTTATAATGACGATCCACAAAGAAGGACTCAAAACGATTGCAATTTGTTTTATTGCATTTGCAATTATTAACCTTACTTCATTTAATTTTATCAGTTTTTCGGCCCCGGTTATAAGTTGGATAATATTCCTGATAACTTTCGCCCTCCTATTATTTGTCATTTCTTTTTTTAGAATGCCCAAACGTACATTAACGATTGATGGTGGAAAAATTATTTCTCCCTGCGATGGAAAGGTGGTTGTTATCGAAGACACTTTTGATGATGAATATTTTAAAGAAAAGCGGCTTCAGATCTCAATTTTTATGAGTCCTGCCAATATTCATGTAAACCGGAATGCAGTAAGCGGACAGGTAGTATATAGTAAATATCATAAAGGGAAATACCTTGTGGCATGGCATCCTAAGTCCTCAATCGAAAATGAAAGGCATAGTGTTGTAATTAAGAATGATGGAGGCGAGGTTATGATTAAACAAATAGCCGGTGCTGTGGCAAAACGCATTGTAAATTACTTGCAGGTAGGCCAACAGGTAGAGCAAGCTGCAGAAATGGGTTTTATTAAATTTGGCAGCCGGGTAGATTTGCTTTTACCAGTTGGAACTAAAGTTCTTGTTGAGCTAAACCAGGTTGTTAAAGGCGGCTTAACCATAATAGCATCTTTATAAAATCCCAGTTACGTTGTCAAGTGAAGATTTAACTTCCAATACAAAAATGAAGTTAATTATGAAATCACGTATTGAATTGCTATCAGCCATCAGCTTTCAGCAGATCCATGTGCAGTGCAGGGAAATTTATCACCCATGATTGCAGCATTTTAAGGCCTTCAAGCAGTTTATGTATTTTATTAATATTAAGTTTCCTCCTGATAGTTGACCTCCTTCACTAAGTTACGGCGGGCAAGAAGCTGATGGATTATAGCGAATGTGTCAATTTATATTTACCATAACAGTGTTAAAATAACCCAAAAATTTACTGTTCATTCAGGAAAAACCTGTTAAGACAAAATATGTAACAGGTATTCTTCTTAAAAAATGCTCTCCAGTTCTTTTAAAGAATAAACTGTGTATGTAGGCCGAATGGCAGGTTCTATATTGAGGTGATTCACGTAAACCTGGTCAATACCCGCATTAATTGCTCCTTGTATATCTGCTTCCATGCTATCGCCAATCATAATGCATTCATGATACTGAGATTTTGTTTTTCTAAACGCATACTCAAAAATTTCCTTATGCGGTTTAAGACTATTACTACCTTCAGATGTAATTACTTCAATAAAAAATTTATCCAGTCCGGCGTTTTTTAATTTATGATGCTGGGTTGCTTCAAAGCCATTGGTAATAAGATGCAGCCGGTAATTTTTGTCGGTTAGAAATTGCAATATTTCAATTGTATAAGGAAATAATGTTTTACGAAAAGGTAATAAATTAAGAAACTGGTTACCCATTGACCTTGCGAGGCTCTCATCTCCAATTTTAAAATCAATGAGCGTAAGCCACATGCGTTTCCATCTCAGTTCATCCACCTTAATAAGGCCGTTCCGGTAACGGGCCCAGAGTTTATCGTTATTAACCAGGTAAGTTTTGTGAAAAAGCTCAAAATTATCAACGCCTTTTTGCGCAAGCTCAAAACTATGGTAAAGTTCGTGAAGCGTTAACCGGCTGTTGGCATCAAAGTCCCAAAGGGTATGATCAAGGTCAAAAAAAAGATGTTTGTATTTCATGTATTGTATGAGAAATTTGCAAGCAGCAGTCAGCCATTAGCAATCAGGGGGAACTATGCAGCACTAATCTCCTGAAAGCTGATGGCAATTAATACGTAGTTCCTGGTTAACTTAATACAAGGTTCAAACAAAGATAAAATGTTTTTGTTGTAGCAGGTTACACTCTTATAGATTATAAAGTACGGAGCATATATTTGACTGCTAAAGCTGGCAGCCAACAGCCAAAAACTCATTACAATCAATAACGGATTTATGAATATTATTATCACCGGTGCCAGTAAAGGAATGGGTAAGGCTCTTGCTGAAAAGTTTGCTGCCAATAAACACAACCTTGTTTTGTGTGCCAGGAATGAAGTGCAACTATATAAAACAATGGAAGAATTGTTATTAAAATACCCGGATTCCATTATTAAATCTTTAGCTGTAGATCTTAGTGAAACAGCTGCTGCAAAAAATTTTGGTGACTGGGCTCAGCAGCAGGTAGCCAAAATGCCCGGAGGAGTGATTGATATTTTAGTAAACAATGCTGGTCAATTTCAACCAGGAAGTATATACAATGAAGACGAGGGTGTACTTGAAAGTATGATGGCTATAAACCTGTTTAGTGCATATCACCTGACCAGGGTGTTACTGCCCGGAATGATAGAAAATAAAAAAGGACATATATTCAATATCTGTTCAATTGCTTCGCTGAATGCTTATAAAAATGGTGGTGCATACAGTATAAGCAAATTTGCTATGCTGGGCTTTTCTAAAAATCTGCGGGAAGAAATGAAACCTCATGGCATAAAAGTAACAGCGGTAATGCCGGGAGCAGTATACACAGATTCCTGGAAGGGAAGTGGTATACAGCCACAGCGTATTATGGAGCCAGAAGATATTGCCGGACTTATATACGCTGCTGCATCCTTATCTCCACAAGCTGTAGTGGAAGATATTATTATGAGGCCGCAGCTGGGAGATCTGTAGGTATGAGGAAAGAAGATGCACAATGAAGAAAAATTGCAAATAGGAATTTCTTATTTAACTGACATTTAAACGTTGCAAAAGATAGCAAATTCTATATTTGTATTGAGGTAATTATTGGAAGTGCTTATGCGTATAAATCTTAATGCTCCCGGAAGATGTTTGCAGTATTTTTTAGTAGCAGTTATTGCATTATTGTTTACCAGTGTTACTATGGCACAGGTAAAGTTTTCTACTGTAGTAAATGAAAAACAGCCTGGTATCAACGACTATATCCAGGTAGAATATACCATAGAAAATGCCAAATCTGTAGAGAAAATAGACCCCCCTTCTTTTAATAACTTACGGTTGATACAAGGGCCGATGCAATCTAATGGGATGACTTATGTAAATGGAGTAATGTCGCAATACAAGTCTATCTCTTTTATTTTGCAACCACTTACCAAAGGAAAGATCGTAATTCCGGGAGGTACTGCCATTGCAGATGGAAGAACAATGCGCTCTGAAGCCGTAACTATATATGTAAAAAGCGAAGCTGCTGCCAGGAACAACAATAAATCTAATAACAATAATAATCTTTTTCCAGGCATATCACCGGCATTCCCCGACGTAGAGCCGACTGTGGATGAAGAATATGTTTTGAGGCCAGGGGAAAGCGTTGCAGACAAGATTAAAAAGAATCTGTTTGTAAAAGCAGATGTAAATAAAACAACCTGTTATGAAGGAGAGCCTATCATGGCTACGTTTAAATTGTGTTCCAGATTAAAGTCGGAGTCAAGAGTTCTTAAACGACCTTCTTTAAACGGCTTTAGTGTTTATGATATGGTTGATCCGGAGGCGAACAGGCCCACAGTACAAAATATTGGTGGAAAGCCTTACAATGTTCATCTTATCCGTCAAACGCAATTGATTCCTCTTCAATCAGGAACATTTGTTATTGATCCGGTTAAATTGGATAACAAGGTCACATTCATAAAACAAACTATTACCAAAGAAAAAACCTCTGGAAACCGGATACAGCAATTGATGGATGAATTTATGAATGATGGCGTTCGCGGTGAGATCGAAGAACACTCTTTTACATTGGCAAGCAAACCTGTTACTATAACAGTAAAACCATTGCCTGTTGCTAACAAGCCTGCAAGCTTCAACGGTGCTGTTGGTAAGTTTACCATGCTGGCAACCTGTAAAAGCAAAACGGTAGCAGCGGGTGAACAAATCGCACTGCAAGTGCTGATAAATGGGGCAGGTAATTTAACAGTGATTAATCCGCCGTCAATAACGCTTCTGGAAGGTTTGGAAGGATTTGACCCGGTAACAAAAGAAAAGGTAGACAAATCCATTTATCCGCTTAGCGGATCAAAAACATTTAATTATACTTTCGTTGCCAAAGACACGGGAACTTATCAAATACCATCTGTTGTATTTTCTTATTTTAATCCTGAAGAGAATTCCTACAAAACCCTAAGATCAGATTCCTTTTCTATTCATGTTACACCTGCTGCCAGAAAAAAAATCAGGCGGCTGTTTAAAAGCCTGAATGGTAATTCTACTGGTGAAAACAAATGGCTTGATGCAGATTCTGTAAACATACTGATAGGGGTACTAACCATAATATTAGTTGGGGTGCTGGCAGTGTATCAATGGAAGAGATCCCGTTCACAACAAATTAAAGTACCTGCCGCTGTTGTTCAAACACCGGCAATAATCATGGAGCCGGCTAGTATTGCTAAAGATCCGTTAGAGGGAGCACGGTTGCAATTGAAACAAGCTAATAGCCAGGAATTTTATAATGAAATAAACCGGTCAGTGTGGAAAACCTTAGCGGAAAAAATTGATGTCCCTTCTACTGAACTAAACAAATTCAATATAATTACCAGGCTTCAAAGTAAAGGTGCTGGCAGCGATTTGGTGTACAAGTTGCAATCATTATTAAATGAATGCGAGATTGCCTTGTATACACCTATGCATACGACGAGCGATATGGAACAAACCCTTCAGAAAGCCGAATCAATTATTAAAGATGTTCAGACTTCTTTTACCTGATTATATTTCGGGCTTTTATAACATCGTTTATCAGGCTATCATTAACATAAACATCTTTTACAACTGCATCTCCATTGTAGATCTTTACCAGTGCATAAACCTTAAGAGTACTATCTGGATTTCTTTCCCTGTAAATTCTTTCTGCTGTAGGAGCTTTGTATTCTTCCATGTAAAACTTGCTGAAAGGGTAATTAAGAAAAATAGTAGCACTATCTTTTTCGGAACTTATGTAATTAATGGTTGTTTCTAGGTAGTCGTTGATTTGTGGTTTGGTTATATCAATCGATTTTATTTTCGCAAAACCATTTTTGCCGGCTGAAAAGCTAACATACACTTTGCTGATGTAAGAAAACTTCTTTGTGCTCGCAAGCTTCAAAGAATTTTCTTTAAAATTCAGCACAATATATTTTCCCATAAAAGGATTGCTGGGATCTACAGGGGCCGTTTCGAATTTGTAGGAGGTTCCTTTATCCAAAACTTTATCTTTTTTCCGGATCATTTGCAAGGGTACCAGCCATTGGGCAAGAAGCAGTAGCAAAAATCCTGGCCATATAAATAACTTAAACATCATATGGTGATTTTATTAATTGTTTTCAATTAATTAATTATGTAATAAGTTAACAGGAAACACTCAAGTAAACTAAATATAAACGCTTAGACTTTATTTTAATATGATATCCTTTATTATAATAAACTTAACCATTACATACATTCGCAACCTTAAATTATGCATTAAGCTACATCATGAACTTGAAGAATTCCAATTATTAAACGATAAAGATAAAGAGATAGTCGTTTGGAATAATGGTGTCTTTTTAAAAAATTTTAATGATGGAACTTATGTCTGCGACGTTTATAAACTCTTTGAATTTTATATAGCGTTCTATTACGAATTACATAAACCTAAAAGGGCTAAAATTACCGCAGCAGTTTGTCAGGAGGCATTACCAGTTGTGTGTATATCTTGCCATGAATTACCAAAATATCCAAGAAGTATAGCGCATGAAATTGTAAACATGCCTATAATAAGGCAAGTATCTGACCTCTTCCACTTTATTTAACTTACCTATTGACTACGGTTTTTTAATGTCTGTGCTATAACAATATCGCTCTTTTAAATCGTCTGTCGAAGCGGCTATATGCTGCTGTTTATTGTTCTTTGTTATTAAATGTAGTTGTTATTTAATAAAATGTTTAAGGCACCGTATTGGTTGTTGATAGCGTGCATGAGGGGCAAATATAGTAGAATGAGTATTATATTTGTTTTCAAAACTATGTACAATGTGCTATTACAATGGTTTTAAAGTTTCCAAAACCGATTATATAACTTTATTAGGTATTGAAAAAGATTTAAGGCATTACAACATTAATAAGCATGTTCAATCAGGTTTTGATTATGGAAATTATTCAATAGCCAAGCCGGTGCCTGTAGAAAAAGATTGGGAAATAGTAGAAGCTCATTGGGAGTATATTCCATTTTGGATAAACAATATGGAAGAATTGAAACAGTACAGGCAAGGCATTGATCCTAAAACAGGCAAGAGAAGCCAGCCCATACCCTGGTTAAATTTTAAAGGTGAAACGGTTGTGGAAAGCAAGATGTTTCGGCAATCGGCGCTAAGCCGTAGGTGTTTAGTATTGTCAACACATTTTTTCGAGTCGCGCCATATTCAGATTATGGGAAAGCGAGGCACTTTACTTAAGACACCGGAAATATTTCCCTATGTTATTGAACTTAAAGATCAGGAATTATTCTATATGGCTGGGATATGGACTCCCTGGACAGATAAAACAACAGGAGAAACTATGGAAACATTCGCTTTAGGAACGACTGAAGCAAATTCTTTTATGCGGCAAATTCATAATAGCAAGAATAGAATGCCAACAATTTTAACTGGCTCCTTGGCAGATGAATGGATTAGCCCTGGATTATCCGAACAGCGTATAACAGAGCTTGCCAGTTATCAAATACCATCTAACCAATTGCAGGCCCATTTGATTGATAAAAATTTTAAATCATCGTTTGATCCAAAAGCGCCATTTGATTACGGAGATATTGTTCCATCACTACAATATGAAAATTAAACCCTTATACTTAACAAGCCATAACAACGGCAAGGCTTTTACCTTAAATGTTGAACAAACGGAATTAAATGATTCCTTTGAAAGGTTTACGCTTTCTGCAGGAGGCCGTAGTATAATCATTCAAAGCGACCGGCCAGCAATCCGTTTAGTTAAATCACGAAGAAAGATTAAGTGGGAGCTTTATTCAGGACAATATAAAAACGTTGAGGCGCTTACCTGGACGCTGTTGCAGCTTGAAAGAAAAATATTTGCTTTTGAAGAAGGAGAGGATAAAGAGGTAAAGCTGAAGGTTGAAAATGGCAAACTAATATAAGCAGCTTTTTTAGTTCTGTATCTCAGGATTTATGGAAGTTGACCTAACCATTTTTCAAACTTAATGTTGCTGTTTATTGTTCTTTAAATGTTACTCTTACCGCCTGTTGTTTTCTTTTGCGTAACAGCAAATAATTTGCTGCAAAAAATGCGGCGCCTGTAACAAGGAAAAAAATCCCCCGCCAGACAAATGGAATCCTATCATCAAAGAACCGGCAGATCGCTAAAGCCGCTATAATTATCAGTCCAAAATTTACAATGCCCAAATGATCTTTAGTAGCGCCTTTCTGGATAAAAGATACAGCGATAAAAATTGTCCAGGCATTAACGATGAACACTGCAATGGAAGGAGCTTTATGAAATAAAAGCAACAGCAATAATAATACTGCAAAGCTATAACCCATTGGATCAACAAGCTTTTGGATTTTAAAATGATTACCCTTCCATATCAAAACTGAAACAGTAATTAAACCAGCCGCAATAAGATAAAACAAAGGGTTGCTAAAAACTTCATACGGTTGAGGTATTTTATATTCATTCCAGATAGAACTAAAGCTCCATGTCAATAATGTTATAATGATACCCAGAGTGCCAATCACTAAAAAAGGATTTGCAAATATTCTTTTTGATTCAAAAAAAGAAGAACGTCCTACCAGATAATAAATACAAAAAAGTATACAGTACAGTAGGAAAACCCATTCATACAAATCCGTTCCTTTACTTACAAATGTTCCCAGTGTAATGGTGATTGAAACAGCACCAAACAAGTTTAACAAAGTGTAAAAATTACTTTCATTATTTCTTTTATATAGTTTATAATAATGCGGAAATATAAAGGCAAGTATCACCGCATACATAAATGGAATATTGCCGTATCTTTCATAGCCCAGGTCTGTAGCATACCAGGTTATTGCTGCTATACAAAACAAAGCAACGGTATTAGCTGATAAAAAATATATTAAGGGTAAACTCAGTAATACCCAAACAAGCAGGAATTCGGGCAGCGAGCCGTTTACCTGGTAGATCTGGCTTATCAGTGAAATGCAGGCACCTATGGCAAAAAATAAAAACATAGTGCTGCATTCTATCCAGACTCTATCCGATTTTCGTTTAAACAATGTATAAGCACATGCTATCTGCGCTATCAATAAAGGAAGAAATGATAAAAAAGTTTTTACTGGTACAGATAGATTGTCCCAGTTATGAGCCACGATCAACAGGATACCGCTACCTGTTAGCAGTGCACCTAAGATGCTTAATATTACAGTAAAAGTATTAGGGGCAGATTGTTTTTTTTCCTGGTAATAACTGCTGATTCGTTCTGCTGTTTCCTGCGGAATGATACCGGCAGTTACAAGCTCCTGTAGTTCTTTAAGGGGAATTTTACTCATAATAAAAAGTTCGATGTGCAAATTTGATAGCTGTCAGCAATCAGCTGTCAGCTATCAGCAGACCAATGCGTCATATGCTTTCTTCCTGATAGCTGATGGCAAAAACGTCAATTCATGGTTGACATAACATTACTCGCTGTATTTATATCCAACACCTCTTACCGAATGAAAATATTGTGGGTTACGACTGTCTTCTTCAAAATACTTTCTGAAGCTAAGAATAAAATTGTCGATGGTCCGTGTGGTAGGATACACATTATATCCCCATACTGCCTGCAGGATTTTTTCTCTCGGCACCACTTCATTTTTGTTTTCAATCAGTAACTTCAGGAGCATGGTTTCTTTTTTACTTAATTGAACCCGCTCACCACTTTTAATTTTTGCTTCCTGCGCTTTAAAATCAATGGTATTACTTCCAAAGCTGTAGGTATCGCCAACAGTATCTTTATCAAGCAGTTTTTTATTTTTAGTGATCAGTTTCTTTATTCTTAATAATAGTTCTTCAAGATTAAATGGCTTGGTTAAATAATCATCGGCCCCTTTTTTTAAACCCAATACCCTGTCTGCACTATTATTTTTTGCACTTAGTATAAGGATGGGCACTGCGTTATTCTGAACCCTGATGGTTTCCATAGCAGTGATGCCATCAATTTCAGGCAACATGATATCTAATATAATCAGGTCGAAGTATTCGTTCTGTACCGCCAGTAATGCTTTATTTCCGTCATAAGCGGAAGTAACCTGGTACCCTTCCAGCTCTAAATTAAGCTTCAGGGCTTCGTGAAGGTTTTCCTCATCTTCAACCAATAAAATAGATGGTTTTATAATTTCCTTACTCATGGGTTAGTTATTCTTAGATTAAGCATCAAGCTATCAGCCGTTAGGAGATTAATGCGTGATGTGTTTCCTCCTGATAGTTGACGGCTAATAGCAAATGCGTCAATTTACACTTTAAAATGGATAGAGAAATTACTTCCATTCTCATTATTGTTTGTTACCTGGATGATTGCATTATGATCAGTCGCTATCTTCTTACACAAATATAAGCCTAAGCCGGTGCCTTTGGTTTTCCTGACAGACTCATTCCCTATTCTGTAAAAACGATCAAAGATTTTTTTCTTTTCTTTATCAGGTATACCAGGACCTTCATCCATTACATTTAAAACAATAGAATGCGGTTGCTTCGAGAGTTTAAAGCTGATGGTACTTTCTTTTGGTGAATACTTTATAGCATTTTCCAGCAGGTTGTTGATCATGATCTGTAATAATAAAGTGTCTCCGGTAAGTGCAAGATCATCTTCAATATCTATAATCCATGTATATCCGGGGAAACGATTTTTGAAATCATGAACACAACCTGCCGCCAGAGACGAAATATCCAGTTCTTCTTTTGATAAGCTATAGCCACCCGCTTCCAATTGTGAGGATATAAGAATATTATTAGCTAAAGTATTAAGTCTTTCCGTTTCCTGCAAGGTCATCTGTAAAAGTTTTCGCTGCTTTTCTTCGTCTAACCTGTGTTTGTGCAAGGTTTCAAGGTTTAGCTTGGTGATGGCTATGGGTGTTTTTAATTCATGAGTAATGGCCATCATAAAGTTCTGCTGCTGTTGGGTTACTCTGAATTGTTTGCGGACTGCCCTGTAAACGAATACGGCCCCAACCATTATAAACATCAGGAAGAAAGAACCTTCCCCGATATATTGAGCGTTTTTGCCACGTTCATCTTTTGTAATGGCTTCAATTTTATCAAGGTAATCCGGATCATCTCCTTTAAGCTCCATTAATTTATAAGTAGTCATTTGATGATTCTGGCTTTGCAATTCTATAAACCAAAATACCAGCGCCACAACGATATACAATAATAAAAACCAATAAACCAGGATAGCGATGCCCAGGTCTTTTCTTTTCAAAAGTTTCGTGGAGAGTTTAAGATTCAAGGCTTAATGTTTAAAATGGGCTATCAGCAGTCAGCTATCAGGAGAACAACAAAAACTGTAACAGATGGCTGAATGGCAATTGTATCCTTTAGCGTTGACATAATATTATTGTTAAGTTAAGCCTGAAATAGGTATAAATTTCCATTAGCTTCCAGTACTCAGCGGATCTTAGTAATAATGTTTTCTCCTGATAGCTGATAGCTGATGGCTGATAGCTTAATTAACCTTTTCCACCCTTATCCCTACATTTAATATATTTTCCAATGGATCTTCCCGCATGATCTGCTGTAATACAAACCGGTAATCACCAGGCCTGTTGAATTTTGTGCGCGGCTGAATCAGAACCCGGTGTTCAAAAATATCATCCATTCCTGTACCTGACCATCCTTTATCATTTGTTGCCAGGGGAAGATTATAGTCCCTGCTTTTTTTAGTGGAATCACCTGGAATTATAACAGTGCATTTAATCCAGATATTATTAAAATTGTAAGCGTCTGAATGACGTAATACTATATATAAATTGTACAAGGAATTAGTATCGGAGATATTAAAAGTAATCACTGGCTTATCAGTGCTTTGCCATGCATGTTTTTTAAAGGAAACATTTTTTTCAAAGACATTGATCTTTTCACAGGATAAAAAAAGAAAACAAACAACTACCGGAATGAGTGCTTTTTTCAAGAACAATAATTTTAATTCGAGTGCCATGGTAAGCGTAAAATTTCTTATGAATTGCTTTCAGCAGTGAGCTATATGCAGCCAGGAAATTGGTACCAGAAGACATTCCACCTGATAGCGTCTATTAACTCCTGATTATAATGAACATCAAAGTACATTTAGAATTTGTTCCTTTGCTTTTTCCAGTTCATCCTTCATCATCACAACACATTTTTGAATGGAAGCATCATAAGCTTTCGCTCCTGTTGTATTAATTTCACGGCCAATTTCCTGCAGAATAAAAGAAAGCTTTTTACCCTTCTCTTCTGCGTCTTCCACCATAACGGTTTTAAAATAATCACAATGGTTTTTTAAACGAACCTGTTCTTCGGTGATGTCGATCTTTTCAATATAAAATATCAGTTCCTGCTCCAACCGGTTTTCATCATAATTCTCTTTACTAACCTGCTCGTTCAACAATTTTACCAGGCCTTCACGTATTTTTTGTTGGCGTAATGGCCCCAGTACGATCACTTCTTCCTGCTGCACAAGAATGTTTTTTATACGAAGCAGTAACTCCTGCTCCAAAGATTTACCTTCATCTATCCGGTGGGCATTAAGATTGAAAATAGCAAATTCCATTACTTCCTTAAATTGTTTCCATTCATCCTCAGTTAACGTATCGCCGGTTGGGGTAATTACTTCAGGTAATTTTAAAAGAGAGCTTAATATTGTAGAATGATCCAGATTTAATTCCTTCGCCAATTCGGAAACCGGTTGAAAATAAGCTTTAATAAGATCTATATTTATTGTAACTGGTTTTGCTGAGCCGGTTTGTTTCAGGTTAATGCTGCAATCAACTGTACCTCTCCCTAATTTTTCTGATAAGATTTTACGTATTTCAAATTCAAACGGTTTAAGAAAAGCAGGCATTTTTAATTGCAGATCAAACTGCTTCCCGTTAAGTGATTTTATATCTACAAGGAAGGTCTTATCGCCAACATTTTGTTCGGCTCTTCCGAAACCCGTCATTGATTTCAGCATTATAAATTAATTATTTGTAGCAAGATAGGAAATAGTTTATAGCTATCAGCCAACTGCTTTGAGCTATGCCATGAACGTATACAACTATCAATAGCAATAAGGCATCATCTTTTTAAAATAGCAACCCGTATATTTCATTCCTGCCTATCTCTTTTATGCTTCCCGGTTTTAATCCGTCTATAGTTAAAAGGCTTATACGGTAACGTATTAACCTAAGTGTGGGGAAGCCTGCTCTGGCAGTCATCTTCCTTACCTGCCTGTTCTTACCTTCCGTTAAAATTATTTTGATCCAGCTTGTTGGAATATTTTTTCTAAATCTTATAGATGGATTTCTTTCAGGCACTATCGGATTATCTTCAAGGCTTTCAACCCTGGCTTTTCTTGACAGGTAGGGTTTGCCATAAATCATAATCTCAATGCCTGATTGTAACCGATTGAGTGCAGTTTGGTTAATCAAACCTTCAACCTGCACCCAGTACTCACGCTCGTGCGCGAAAGATGGATTCAGTAATCGATGATTAAGATTGGTATCGTTAGTAAGTATAAGCAAACCTTCACTATCGTAATCAAGACGGCCAACCGGATATACATCATGAGGAACATTAAAAAAATCCTTTAATGTTTGTTTGATATTGTTGCCATTGGGTTCTGATAACTCAAAAGAAAATTGTGATAGCACCAGGTATGGCTTATATATGATGAAGTAGCGGTGCAATTTTAATGAGGATAAGTAAATCTATATTTAAAAAGTTTCCTGAACCAATCGGGTAGGGGCACAAAAAAGCCCGAAAAATCTTCGGGCTTATATGTAGATGGGTTAGTAAGTACCAGGAAATAAATTTCCTTACACAATATTAAAAATAATTTTCTCTAACTGTATAAAATATTAAAAATATTTTATGCACATTTTTAAAATGGTGTTGTGGATAATGACAATAAATGAAACGAGCATTTAATAAAACAGGAACCATCGGCTATGATTATATGCTTGGCAAATGAATTCCTGTTTCGTATTTTAGAAAAGCTAATCAGAGCATTTATAAAACGTATACTTATATTGCATCGCATGCATTTGCACCTGGCAGATAAGGCTACCGTTAGAACACAGTAGGCCACAAAGACACGGAGGCACGAAGAAGTAATAAGAAATTTCTTCATCTGCCTTTGTGCCTCCGTGTCTTTGTGGCCCTTTGCTGCAAATTAGAATGCTTGTGCCCTAACGATAGGGTAGATGAGCTGGGCGTACCCACCTGTATGCATACCGCACAAATCATCAACCATCATTTTAATGTAGGTTTGCAGAAATTTTTTGTATGAAATTTCCTTCTCCGGTTTCAGTACGATGGATTGCAGAACTTATTGGGGCTTCAGTAATAGGTGATAAAAATGGCCAGGCTACCGGCATCAACGAATTACATAAAGTGGAACCCGGTGACCTGGTGTTTGTTGATCATCCAAAGTATTATGACAAGTGTATTTATTCATCTGCAGATTTTATCATCATCAACAAACAAACCGCTGTTCCTGAGGATAAAACTTTGCTGTTGGTTGACCAGCCATTCGAAGCCTATACAAAAATCATAAAACATTTCCGCCCGTTTGAACCGGCTGTTAAAGCTATCAGTGATTCCGCATTGATAGGCGGGAACTCAATAGTATACCCCAATGTATTCATCGGGCATCATGTATCGATCGGTACCAACTGTATCATTTATCCAAATGTTACCATCATGGATCATTGTATCATTGGAAACAATGTAACTATTGAAGCCGGAACAGTAATAGGCTCTGACGCCTTTTATTACAATACAAAAAGGGACAGGGAAGTGTGGTACAAAAAAATGATAAGCTGCGGGCGAGTTATCATTGAAGACGATGTTGAGATAGGAGCAGGATGTACCATAGTCAGAGGTGTTAGTCACGATACGATAATCGGGAGAGGAACAAAACTTGACAACATGGTTCATGTAGGTCATGATACTATTGTAGGGAAAAATTGTTTATTTGCAGCACAGGTTGCTATTGCCGGAGCCGTAATCATAGGCAATGGCGTTACGCTATGGGGACAGGTAGGTGTAAGTAAAACATTAACCATCGGAGACAATGCAGTAGTGATGGCGCAAAGCGGAACTTCTCATAATCTCGAAGCAGGCAAGTCATACTTCGGATCGCCGGTAGAAGACGCCAGACAAAAAATGAAAGAGCTGGTATGGATAAAACGCATTCCCGAGATGTGGGAGAAGATAAAGAATTTGAAATAGCTGTCAGCCATCAGCCGTCAGCTATCAGGAGTAAGAATTGCCTTTCAAGTCATCAGATGACCGTTTTAATGTTCAATATTCAACTATCAATATTCAATGCTCAATCAAAGGATCAAAATTCAAAAGCTACATTGAACATTGATAGTTGAATCAATGTCGTTGAGTTAAGAGAGTTCATGATTTATTTTCTTCGTTCCGGTTAGGAACGGAATGTCGGTAGAAAAAAACTAATAATTATATTTTCTTCCGATTAGGAACAACCTGTAAGTTGCAACAGGTAAAGTAACATTCAAAGAGTACATTCAAAATATGATCATTCCTCTATCAACACATGCTGTTCCTGACCGGAACAACCCATCCTTTCATTATTTTCTACCGGCATTTCGTTCCTAACCGGAACCAAGGCATGACGCATAATCCTTAATTCAACGACATTGATAGTTGAATATTTTACTCAATTGAACTAACCATTAACAATTTCAACCACTTACCGTTAATAATTAACCATTACTCCGGGTTATAATCATAAGGCAGCGACTCCGCTACTTTTTCCCAGCTCCAGTAACCCGTATTTACTATATCTGATTGCTCGTAAAAATAACCGTTCTGTTCAATAACAAAAGCATCAGCTATATCAAGGATGGTTACCTGTGCTTTCAATGTGGCAGGCAGTTTATATTGTGTAAGGAACTTTTTATCTGGCATTTCATTTTTATAAAACACTCTTAGTTTACCGGGCCAGTTTATTTCAACGTCCTCGTTGTCTCCCACAGTATAATGTGCGCTATCATAAGGGTTTTTTATTGGCTTTGTAGTAAGTGTGCTTTTTGCCGGATCAACCCATTCCAATGAGAACCCTTCATCCTGTAAAGTGCTGTCATACCATGATCTTACAAAATGTAAACGTGACCCATTATAAGCCTTAATACGATTTTGCTTCCAACTTTCTTTTTGTTCCGGAGTACCCTCGAGTTCCTCAAAGAAGGGATAGCCACTATAGGTACTTATATCAGTTCCATATTCGTATGAAAAAGAATCTAACTGGTACTTTATTTTATAGCCAAGGGCGTTATTGATAATGATAAGATCTTCCTTTTCTTTTATCTTCAAACGGTTTCTTTTCTTACTAAAAAAAAACTGCAGCGCTTCAGGATTTTGAATGATACATTTAGCTGCGTTTGGTGTGGTGCCAATAAAATTATCTCTGAAAAATTGTCCGTACTTAGCAAGGCCATCGGCAACTTCATTGCTGCCTGAGACAGTAACTTCAGACAAGCTTTTATCTTTTGCTTTAAGTTCAATAGTAAGATTAGCAGCGTTGCTGCTGTTAACATGCAGGCTTTGTGTTTCATAACCGGTATAGGAGATTATCAGGTCATAACCACCCTTTGGTAACCTGATAGCAAAACCGCCTTCACTGTTAGTAATAGTGCCTATAGTAGTATTCTGACAAAAAACAGAAGTACCTGACATGGGCTTACCATCAGCATCAACCACCTTTCCCGAGGTGACAAAAGTTTCTGACTGACCAAAGCAAGTCTGAAAAATTAAAATCAACAATCCTGTTAGAAGCTTTTTCATAAAAATGATTCAGTAATTATCAATAACAATATTTATTGGTGTTGAGTAAAGCATTAAATAACGTTTGGATTGCTATCAGCAGTCAGAAGACACCAGGTAATAGTTTCCTCCTGATAGCTGACAGTTGATAGCCATCTCTATTTAACTAACCGGCAGCGTTTTTATTATATAAGTCACAGCTTTTTTGCACTGCTTCTTCAAGGGGAGTATAAGTAAAGCCAGGAAAATATCTTAGTAGTTTACTGTTATCGAAATAGGTTTCTGATTGAGCTACCCTTGCGCTTTCTTTGGAAAGGAGTGACCGGTTACCTGTAACCAGTGATTTTAATTTTTCAACCCGCCAGGCTATGGCCGCTAATAAAGGCGTAGCATTTCTATAAGGATGCCGTTTATCAAAGCCGTCGGCTATACTATTGAAAAGTTGCCTGAAAGACCAGTTGTTGCCATTTACAATAAACCGTTCAAACGTAATATTACTATTCAATAGTTGAACCGTTGCCAGTGCCACATCTTCCACATATACAAAGCCATTAATACCATTGGTATAATACGGGAATTCGTTATATACTGTTTTAAAGATAGCACAGGAAGATGTATTCCAATCTCCATATCCCAGTATTGTACTTGGATTTAGTATGGCGCCCTGCAGCCCTTCACCCATAGCGCGCCATACTTCCAGCTCAGCCTTATGTTTGCTTATCGCATAATTAGTATTGATCTTTGTTTCCTGCCATTCTCTTTCCTCATGAACTATTTCGCCATCGGGGGTTCTTCCCAAAGCTGCCACCGAACTTATATGAATAAATCGTTGAATATTTTTTTCAAGAGCGGTATTTACTGCGTTAGCAGTTCCTTCAACATTAATTTTAAACAGTTCATCTCTTTCATTACCTGCAAAAGAAACCTTGGCGGCGGCATGAATAACTGCGTCAACTCCATCCATTGCTTCTTCCAGGCTTATAACATCTAAAATATCACCCGTCACCCAGTGTACCTTAGCCAATAAGTCAGGAGCAATAAAAAATGGAAGCTTGCTATTCTCTCTTCTTATAGCCCTTACACTATGGCCTTTCAGCAACAGGTGCTTTATGATATACGCTCCTAAAAATCCGGTACCACCTGTAACTAAAATCATATTGGTTTAATGAATCACTAACTTTTTCAAATCATTTACTAAACAAGCAGGCTGTTGTTCCATTTTGCACACTTACCCTTGAGATGTAAATATTGCTGATGCCGTCTGCCAGATTGATATATGGTTTGGGCATGGCCTTCCTGTTTTCTTTAGTAAGGTCATTAATAAAGCTATTAAGGTCGGGAACATTAACCGATATATCATCCAGCGATTGCGGGTCGCCTGTAGCGCATGTTATCCCTGCTGTATTAAAACATTGTGTTGTAATACCTATCATGGCTATTTTAGATTTCATCTTTTGCCGAAGAAATAATGAGGGATTTTTCTTGTAATAAATATTAATATTCCATACCAGCATTTTCAGTCCTGGTGAGTTTGGTTTAACATCTATGCTACCGGCCAGGTACATATTGAGTAATGCGATTTTTCCTGTAAAGTTCGACACGTTTATAATAGTTCCTGAATCTGAATCGGTAGGAGCGTACAATGCACCATCAACTGTCAGGTTACCGTTGCCGGTTAAATTAAGTGGTATAAAATCTTTTTTATAAGATCCTTCCCACCAGCAATCCCTGGCAATCATGGTTGCGTTATTTTCAAGATGCACACCAGCGCTCTGGCCACCAAAGCAATATAATTTACTGGTACCGGTTCCGGCCTTCACTTTATCGCCTCCAATGATTGTATTACCCTTTGAAAAGAAAGAATTATTTTTCTCGAAGTAGGTATAATTGAGCTTATCAATATAAATACTGTTTGTTGCTTTTGAATATATCTGATCTATTCTTACCTGTGAGCCTGCCTGGTCAATACCGGTAAATGCAAAAGCATTGGTTTTATTACGCGCCCCGTCTTGTCCGATTTGAATGTCCTTTATTGTAATATATGAGGGCCCGTTAATTTTAAAAAAGTTAAATTCGGTTTGGTTATTAACGGCTTCTTTAAAAACGCTTGCATATATAATTCCATCACCTATCAATTGAATACCGCTGCCTGCGGGTATCTCAATAGTCTTGTCAATGTTATAAGTGCCCATAGGAAAATGCACTATAGCCCGTTCTCCTTTTAAAGCCGTAGCGGTATTAATGATTTTTTGAATGGCTGCTGAACTGGTGTTAGTGGGAACTTCAAAAACTCTTCTTTTAATATAAGGAACAAAGGGCTGAAGCGTTCGTATAACGGGCATCTTCATAGCTTTAGCATTTATCTTTTTATCGTCTATCGAATGCACCATAGAATGAAAGTCTTTCCTCAGATTATTTGGATTGGCTTCCATAAAGCTGTTGTTTATAGAAAGTATATCGTAGTTGCCTTTACACCAGCTTGTATAATCAACACTTGACTGTACACTATTATCGTTAAGAAAATAATTATCAATAAGGGAAATCTTTCCCTGGTGGTGGTATTGAATAGGTGTCGTTTTACAACCCTTAACAAAATTTCCCTGGAATACTCTTTTAAATGCATTGCAACTGGCGCCTGCATCAACAGAAAATGCTTTTGCATTGTTTGAATAGCAGCCTCTTACCGAAGAATAAATTGCATTCAGGATAGTTATATCTGCATTGAGCGAGTTGTTGAAATGTGATTGATAAATGTGATAATTGCCAAGATTACAAGCCACACCTGTATTACAATTATTAAATTCAGAATCCCATATCCAGTAATCCAATGCATTGTATCCCTTAATTGATATACCTGCATCGTGGCATGAAATAAATTTACAGCGTTTAATAGCAACTTCCGCATCCATCATACCTGTACCATCTGAAGTGTAAGAACCAGCGCTTATCCCGTACTTTGGATTACCGGTAAAAATCATATCACTAAACTCTATACTGGTGGGAGCAAAATTAGGTTCAATAAAATCTTTGTAATGCATTCCTAAAATTTCAATATTTTTTTTATTATTTGCATCCCAGGTAATACGGCTGATTTTTATATGAGCTGCCCTATTACTGTAAAACATGGTGTCATTATCTCCTCCATACCATTTGATGATTGTTTTTTCAGGGTCTTCCCCGATGAACGTTACGCCGATTTTACCTGCCAGTCTTAATGTTTGTGAAATTTTATAGGTTCCTGCAGGAAGGTAAACGACAAGATATTTTGTTTGTGTTTTATCATTGAATAAAACTCTTTCTGTAACTGTTAATGAATCTAATGCTGTTTGCAGAGCCCGTGTATCATCCTTAACACCATCAGCTGCTGCTTTAAATCGGGTTTTAACATTCGCCCAACTTATGAACGGGCCGTTAAATTCTTCACGGTAGCGGCTTTGTGAAAACGAATTTATTGCCAGGAAGAAACTTATAAAAAGCAGCAATGTATTTTTCATACGTTAAATTGTTGAGTTTGCTATCTGATCGTGTTTTTTTTAACCACGGAGGAAGAGCCGAGGTGCTACCTCGGCTCTTCCTCCGTGGTTAAAAAAACTTACAAAATTTATATGGCTGCTGTAAACTGTTTTAAAAATCGCAAATCATTTTCACTGAAAAGCCTGAGGTCATTCATCTGGTATTTCAACATCGCAGGACGTTCGATACCAATACCAAAAGCATATCCGGTATATTTATTACTATCAATACCGCAATTTTCTAAAAGTTTTGGATGAGCCATACCACAACCCAGGATCTCAACCCAGCCGGTATATTTACAAATATTACAACCGCTGCCACCACAAATTAAACAGCTGATGTCCATTTCAGCACTTGGCTCGGTAAAAGGAAAGTAAGAAGGCCGGAAACGGATCTTGATATCATTACCAAACATTTCCTGCACAAAAAAGTAAAGCGTCTGTTTAAGATCAGCGAAAGAAACATTCTCATCTATGTATAAACCTTCCACCTGGTGAAAAAAACAATGCGCTCTTGCGCTAATGGTTTCATTTCGGTAAACGCGGCCCGGACAAACGATCCGTATAGGCAATTTGCCTTTTTCCATCTCACGTACCTGTACACTCGAAGTATGGGTACGAAGTACCCAATCCGGATTTTGATTGATATAAAAGGTATCCTGCATATCTCGCGCAGGATGATTCTCAGGTAAATTAAGGGCGGTAAAATTATGCCAGTCATCTTCTATCTCGGGCCCTTCGGCAACGGCAAAACCAAGTTTTTGAAAAATGGAAACGATCCTGTTACTTATCAAGCTTACAGGGTGCCTGGTGCCAACCGGAAGTGAATCACCGGGGAGACTGGTATCAATTTTATTGGTGTGTAAGGATTGACCATTTGATGATAATGCCCCTTTTAATGTTTCAAATTTATTTTCAGTGAACTGTTTGAACTCGTTTAAAAGCTGGCCGAATTCCTTTTTATTCTCATTAGGAACATTTTTCATTTCGCCCATTACCTGCTTTATTAATCCTTTTGTTCCCAGATATTTGATGCGGAACGCTTCTAATGTTTCTTGGTCTGAAGCCACAAATGAACTGATCTCCTGTTTATATGCTTCAATTTGCTGTAACAATTGTTCCATAAAGCAAAGATAAGAAAGTTCAAAGTTTAAAGTTTAAGGTTTAAAGTTGGTCTCCAACTCTCAAACTATCCCCTAACTTTAAACTTTAAACTTTGAACCTTAAACTAATCTAATGCCGATCACTGATTTCCTTGAACCGTTAAATATCCACATGCTGTCCAATGATGAAGCATATAAAGATGGACAGATGGGCAAATTAATAGCAGTGTATGAAAATGAATTTCCCAATATTGAACAGGTGGATATTGTATTGGTAGGTTGTGATGAACAAAGAGGTAATAGTAGCCGGAAAAAAAATCATCATGCACCTGATAGTATCCGTCAGCAATTCTACCAGCTTTTTTACTGGCATTTTGATGTGAAGATTGCCGATGTCGGCAATATAAAACAAGGTGCAACGCTTGCTGATACTTATGCGGCATTAAAAACAGTTATAAGGGAATTAATTAATGAGGGAAAAACGGTGATTATTCTTGGCGGCTCGCATGATCTTACATTGTCGCAATATTTTGCGTATAAGGATAATAAAAAAATAATCGAGGCTGTTTGCATAGATGCCAGGGTTGACCTGAGTATTGAAATGCCACAGCCCAGCGAAAAGTTTTTAATGGAAATACTCACCAGCGAACCCAACTATATCAGCCATTATAATCACATTGGATTTCAAAGCTATTTTGTGCATCCAAGAGTTTTAGAAACAATGGACAAATTACGTTTTGATTGCTTTCGTGTGGGCAATGTAAAAGATAATGTAGAAGAAATGGAACCGGTAATCCGTAATTGTTATTTGTTCAGTTTTGATATTTGCGCCATTGCAAATGCCTTTGCTCCCTCTAATTCACTAACACCAAATGGATTTGATGGTGAACAGGCTTGTACTTTGATGCGTTATGCCGGGTTAAGTCCTAATGTAAATACAATAGGTATCTATGGTTTTAATCCTGAGAAAGACCGGGATAATTTAACGGCAAAGCAGATCAGCCATATGTTATGGTATGTGCTGGATGGCAGGAGCAAAGGAAAACAGGAAGCGGATATTAATGATAGAAATTCATTTAATGAGTACCACACTATTTTTTCGGAAGTGCAGACTGTCTTCCTTCAAAGTAAAAGAACCGGCCGGTGGTGGATGCAATTACCCGATAAGGAATTTATTGCCTGTTCTTACAACGATTACTTACAAGCGAGTAGTAACGAGATTCCCGAACGTTGGCTAAGGGCACAAGAGCGGAGTTAGTTTAAAGTTTAAGGTTTAAAGTTGCCCGAACTCCCGAACTTGCAAGCTAACTTTAAACCTTGAACTTTGAACTATTCTTCTAGCTTCACTATCTTAATAATTTTTTTACTTGCAGGTTGTTCCACTCCTGCAAAAATAAGTACACCCATTAGTTGGGATACAACCGGTGTTGTTATTCAATCTAAAAAAACCATAAAAAAAGAATTCTGGGAACAATCTGAATTTAAAAATTCTCATATTGGAATTTGTATTTATGATGTTGATGAAGGAAAATATATATACAATTACCAGGGCGATAAATACTTTGTTCCGGCCTCCAACACGAAAATAATTACCCTCTATGCCGGAATGAAGTTTTTGAAAGATTCCTTACCTGGCATCCATTACCGGGAAAATGCAGATACCTTTTTTATTTATCCAACAGGAGATCCCAGTTTGTTACATGCAGATTTTATAAAACAACCTGTTATTGAAACACTTCAAAAAACAACAAAAAAACTGGTGTTGATTGATAATGCCTGGAAGGAAGAAGCGCTGGGATCAGGTTGGGCCTGGGATGATTATAACGACGATTACCAGTCGGAAAGAAGTTCTTTGCCTGTTTATGGGAACGTAGTAAAATGGATACAGGCATCACAGAAAAATACACAAGCCGAGCTGCAGGATAGCGTACAGACATTTGTTTATTCTGACCCTGAGGTTAACTGGAAAGTAAGATTCAAAGAAGATACAACGAACAAAACTTTTTTTGTAAAGAGAAGGAAAGAAGAAAATTATTTTGAGGTAAGCCAGGGTAAGGAGGCGCTTAAAGAACAATCGGTACCTTTTATCACCAACGGTGTTTTATCGGCCCTTGAATTATTGAAAGATACTGTTCACAAAGAAATTTCCGCAAAGCCAGGTATTGCTGATAGTAATTTAAAAACTATATATTCTCAACCATCTGATTCGCTTTTTAAAATAATGATGTACAGAAGCGATAATTTTTATGCCGAGCAAACTTTATTGATGGTTTCTAATGAAAAATTGGGATACATGAAAGATGCTGTGATCATTGATACGCTGCTTGGTTCGGTACTGAAAGATCTGCCACAAAAGCCAGTCTGGGTAGATGGCAGCGGCCTAAGCCGGTACAATCTTTTTACGCCTCAGGATTTTGTCTGGGTATTGAATAAGATGAATTTCGAATTTGGTTTAGAAAGATTAAAAAGAATTTTTCCCGGCGCGACAGAAGGAACACTTCGCAATTACTTTGAAAATGATAAAGGTTACATCTTTGCAAAAACAGGATCACTCACAGGGCAGATAGCGTTGAGTGGTTTTCTTATCACACCAAAAAATAAATTACTGACATTTTCAGTGCTTGTTAATAATCACCGCGGCAGCGCTGCTGCGGTAAGACAGGCAGTTGCAGATTTTTTAAGTGAGGTGCGTAAAGCGAATTGATTTATGCTACACCTATAAGGTTTTCAAAACCTTATAGGTGTAAAAGCAGGTTCTATAAATCTATAACACGTAATCTTGGAAGACTTAGGTTATGACTGGTATCTTAGATTCCGCATTTACACCTATAAGGTTTTGAAAACCTTATAGGTGAGTTTAACTAACTACCCTGAACAACTTCTCCAGATAATCTTTTTTAAATTCAATATAAGTAGGGTGGCCGGCAGCGGTTACATTAGGAGTATCGCACTGGAATAATTCATCTACTAATGATTTCATTTCTTTTTGAGCCAAAAACTTACCTGGTTTAACGGCATTTTGAGAAGCTACAGAACGTATCAGCTTTTCGCGCTTTGAAAATTTTATATCATTACTGAAATGTTTATATTGTTCCAGCAGGTTTTCTATTGCCAGTTTTTCATTTCCCTGAACCAGATCAGCAGGTGTTCCCTGGATAACAAAGCTGTTGTTTCCAAAAGGTTCTACCAAGTAGCCAAGATGGTTGAGATCGGCAACAAGCTCCTGCAGCAACAAAGCATCTTGTGGAGAAAGCTGTAAAGTTGCCGGGAACAAACTCCTTTGGGCCGCCACTGCATGGCCTTGGATAGCAGCTGCGTAACGTTCATATAATATACGTTCATGGGCAGCTTGCTGATGTATCAGCAGGTAACCGGATTCCGACGGCGCAATAATATAGGTGTTAAGAAGTTGTGTTAAAACCGCATTTTCCGCAACTTTACCGGCCTCACTCTTATAAGAACCTGCCAGTAATGAATTAAAAGCAGCAGCAGGTTGCGTTTCAGCCGGGGAAATATTCAGGTCAACCGGAAGTTCTTTTTCCTGACTCTCATAAAAATCCTTCCAGTGTTTTAATTCACTTTTATCTGATTCAATAAAATGAGCCTGGTTTTTTTTGGTAAATGTATTGAACAGGCTGGAAGAAACTGCGGCTGCCTGATTTTCTTCAGTAAACGGTTTGCTTACTGCCTCTAGCTGCTGGATGTTAACATCGAGGTCAAATTCTAATGTTGGTGCAATACTAAACTGCGCGAGTGCATGCTTAACCGCCGCCTGCACAAAAGCATAAATGATTTTTTCATCTTCAAACTTAATTTCCTGCTTGGTAGGATGCACATTCACATCTATCTGCGTAGGATCAAGGTCAATAAACAATACATACATAGGGAAGCTATCCGATGGCAGCATTTGCTGGTAAGCACTCATCAGCGCGTGATTAAGATAAGCGCTTTTAATAAAGCGGTTATTCACAAACAAGTATTGATCGCCCCGGGTTTTTTTTGCCGTTTCAGGCTTGCCAACAAATCCATAAATATTCAGGTAATCTGTATTTTCATTAACCGCTACCAGTTTTGAATTATATTGGGTGCCTAAAAGCTGAACGATCCGTTGTTTCAGGGTGCCTTTCTCCAAATGAAAAACCTGCTGGCCATTGCTGGTAAATGAAAAGAACAAAGCCGGAAAAGCTAAAGACACTCTTATAAATTCGTCAATGATATGCCTCATTTCTGCGGCATTGCTTTTAAGAAAGTTCCTGCGGGCGGGAACATTAAAAAACAGGTTCTTCATGGCAATGCTCGTTCCTGGTGAAACTGCCAGTGGCTCCTGCTTTACTACCATGCTGTTCTCTATTTCAATATAAGTACCCGCTTCATCTTCCAGCCTTTTTGTTTTAAGCTCAACCTGGGCTACTGCGGCTATTGATGCCAGCGCCTCACCCCTGAAGCCCATGGTGCGGATATGAAAAAGGTCATCAATTTTTTTAATCTTGGAAGTAGCATGCCGTTCAAAACACATACGGGCATCTGTTTCACTCATTCCCTTTCCATTATCCAGTACTTGTATCAATGCTTTTCCAGCATCATTTACAATCAGCTTTATTTCCGTGGCGCCTGCGTCTATAGCATTTTCCATCAGCTCTTTTACAGCACTGGCCGGCCTTTGAATTACCTCACCGGCAGCTATCTGATTCGCAATATTATCGGGCAGTAATTGAATGATATCGGGCAAAACTGTATTTTTTCTAAAGGCAAATTTAAAGCTTCTACAGGGGATACATCAAATCCATTTAAATTTTAATCACTGTGTGAAATGAAAGTCCTTTTAAGACGTTGTATAGAAATTATCCTCCTATGAAAAGAAGCTTTTATATAGTATTACTATCATTTTTCGCTGTTTTTTGCCGCCAACCGGAAAGCCAGCCGGTGGTAAGTAATAACGATCAGTTTCCTGATCAGAGAACCTCCATATTATATATTATAAAATCAGGCAATCATTACAGTGAGCAAAACCTGCCACAAGTTATGAAACGTAATAGCATGTCAGCAAGGATAACATTCGATAGTTCTGCAATATATACTTCAGTTGATGCCAATAACCAGGCTGATGTTAATAAGCTCATGGGATTTTCTGATTGTGGTAATGATCATCAGCAAAACAGTGCAAGGTTAGGATGGTCATGGACAGGCAGGAAGCTGGTTCTTTATGCATATTCTTATGTTAATAAGACCCGCATTATCAAAAACCTCGGAAATTTTAGTTTAAATAAACCTATTTCCTGTTCTATAAAAGCTGAAAATAAATATTACTATTTTAAAGCCGGCAACATTGTTGATTCCATCCCCCGCTTTTGTGCTGATTATAACGGCAGCCGCTATAAGCTATTCCCGTATTTTGGCGGAGATGAAATAGCACCGCATGAAATCAGGATTTTGATAGTGGAAGATTAGGCATCAGGTATGAGCTGTGAGGTATGAGGTTTCTGCACCCAGCCAGCACATTGCTGTGTTCTTATTGATAGCTAACTGCTGATATCTCATTGCTCATACCTGATACCCGACAGCGAACCATGCAGTTCGTTCATTTGTTTTGAAATCCATAAATTACAGCCATGCGATTAATACATACTGCTGACTGGCATCTCGGCCAGCGGTTCAAAGACAATATGGACAGGCGCGAAGAACACGAGCATTTTCTTAACTGGCTGCTGCAAAACATTGAAATACACAAAGCAGAGATCCTGATAATTGCCGGAGATATTTTTGATTCGGCTCATCCGCCTTCTTATGCCCAACAGCAATACTATTCTTTTCTTGCAAAGTTATATGCACAGGGTATTTGTAAAGATGTAGTAGTTACTGGCGGTAACCACGATTCCCCCGAACGACTTAATGCACCGAAAGAATTGCTGAAAGTGCTAAATATACATGTGGTGGGTGCTATGCCTGAAACAGGAGATCCGACTCATATTGCCCTTCCCCGAGGCGCTGATAAACCATCTGTTATAATAGTGCCTGTTCCCTTTCTTCGCGATCAGGATATTCTCCGTAACCAGGAAAAAGAAACCATGTCGGGAAGAGAAAACCGGGTGCGGCTGGGGATTGTGGCACATTATCTTAAAGCCTCTGAAACCGTAAGTCATTATAAAGACAAGGGCATTCCTGTAATTGCTACGGGACATTTGTTTGCACATGGTTGCGATGCTTCACCTGACTCGGAAAGAGTGATTCATATCGGTACACTCGGACAAATCAGCGCTGCAGAATTCCCGGAATCTTTTGACTACATTGCGCTGGGTCATTTACACCGGCCTCAAATAGTTGCCGGTAAAAATCATATCCGCTACTGCGGATCACCTATACCGCTTTCATTTTCAGAAAGGGATTACAAACACCAGGTTGTTTTACTTGAAATGAATGAAGGTGCGGATAAAAAGATTACAAGCCTGGAAATACCTGTGCTGCGACAGTTGAAAAGAGTGGAAGGTTCCTGGACCGAGGTTACTGAAAAATTAAAATCTTTTTCGCTGACACCCGGCCAATTAATTACCTGGGCAGAACTGCGCATACAAAGCGATGAAAGTCCTGTGGTGATTGCTGAAAAAGTGCGCAAGCTGGCGGAAGAAATTAAAGAAAGGGTTCGGATTGTGGACTTTCGGCTGGCAAGAGCTACGGAGCAATCTTCAGACGAGCCTGAAACAAAGCTTGAAGAAGCATTGGAAGACCTTCAACCAACTGATGTTTTTAACCGGTTACTGGACGCTAACAATATTCTGGAAGGACGGGAATTACTCTTAGAGGCTTTTACTGAACTGTTATCTCAGCAAGATGAATGATAAAAACATTATAAAGTGTTATTAGCTGAATGCTGATAGCACTAACGCGGGTTAGCTTAAATTACCAAAGACAATGAAAATTTTATCCATCGCCGGCCGTAATCTTAATTCACTTAAAGCTGACTTTAAGATAGATTTTAGCACCGGTGCTTTAAAAGATTGCGGCATTTTTGCCATAACCGGACCTACAGGAGCAGGGAAGACTACTTTATTGGATGCCATTACTCTTGCACTATACGGTAGAACGCCACGTTCAGCCACAGATGAAGACATTATAAGTTATGGCGCCGGTGAGGCCTGGGCTGAAGTAGTATTTCAGACATCTGAGGGATGTTTTAAAAGTGAATGGAAAGTGCGTCGGGCAAGAAGCAGGCATGATGGTGCTTTACAGCAATCTGTCATGGAAGTTAGCAGATATCCTGAGGGAAAAATACTCACACAAAAAAAGAGGGAGGCACAGGATAAAGTGAAGGAACTGACCAAGCTGGAATACGATCAGTTTCTTAAATCCGTCTTGCTGGCCCAGGGTGCTTTCAAGGCTTTTCTTGATGCCAGGGAAAGTGAACGTGGAGAAATGCTTGAAAAAATTTCTGATACTTCAATATATGCCAAACTCTCAAAAAAAGCTTTTGAGCGTAAGAAAAAGGAAGAGCAGGCACTTGATACGTTACATGCCACCGCAGGCAACGTAGTATTGCTTATAGAGGAAGAAAGATTGGCATATGAGAACAATATTACTAATCTTAAAGAAGAGGAATTAAAGCTGCAAACAGACTTATCAGAGTTACAGATAAAAGCCAACTGGTTGAAAACTATCAGAGACCTGACCGCAAAGCAACTGGAAGCAGCAAAAGAAGTGGAATTATCCAAACAAAGATTGGAAAACGAACGGCCAAGCCTTCAACGCTGGGAAGCGCACGAAAAGGTTGCAGGGCTTGAATTACAATGGGTGCAATACCAAAGTAAAAAAGAAGCGGGCATTGTAAAGGAGCAAAACATTAAAAAACTTCAGGATAGGCTTTTATTACTTTCTCAAAACTTACAACAGGCCAGCATTTCACAAGACATAGCTCAAAAAAAGCTCGAAGAAGCAGTAAAAAATCGCGAAGAAAAAATGCCTGTCATACTTGGTGCTATTACCAGACTAGCGGACTTGCGGACGGAGAAGAAGCATCTTAAGGTACTTCAGGAAAAACTTCAGGCTAAAACTCTGGAAGAATCTGGTTGTAAAGCCAAATTGTTAAAAAGTAACTCCACTATAATTAATGATAAAAAAATTCAAGCGGGCCTGGAAGTATGGCTTAGAGAGCACCGGCAGTATGCTGAAGCCGCTAACAGTTGCACCCAGACTAGTTTGTTAGTAAGTCAGTTAAAAAGAAGTAAAGAAGATATTGAATTATATGAGGCAACCATCATAAAGGCTGATAAACAAATATCCGTTGCAAGGAACCAAATTCTGGAAGCTGAAAAGAATGAACAGCAAGCCGGTAAAGATCAGCAGGTATTAGAACAATTGCGCGATGCAACAACTCAACAGTTGAGCAAACTAAAAAGTCAGCTTATAATTCATGCGCATGAAAATAATTTACTGATTGACAATGCGGTTCAACTTTGGGAAGCTCAGCAAAATGAACTTTCCCGCCAGGAGTTTCTCGCTGAACATTTGTCAAGGTTGCATGAAGGTGAATCCTGTCCGCTCTGTGGTTCAACTGAACATCCTAACCAAACCCTTTCTATTACTGATGTTCAGAAGGAAATCAACCGGATTCAGGCTGTTTTGAAACAGCATCAAAATATTATCAAAACAAATAAAGCGCTACAAAAAACAATTGATAAGTTACTGGCTAATCTTGAGCAATATCATGAGTCAGAAGATATTCCCACAGAGCAGTTACCTCCCAATTTTGAAGTAGTTTTTAGTGAATTAATGCAGATACAAAGATCAGTGCCACAAAAACAAAATGAAGCTTTCATGATGCGAACATCAGCAAAGCAACTTAAAGAAAGTCTTACCGGAAATATTGCCGATTTGGAAACGAGCAAAACAGAAACAATTAAAAAATCAGGGCTCGCTCAGGATACTCTTACTTTCCAAATAAAACACCTGGAGGAAATCGCCGGTCAATACAATCTTCAGTTTGATGCTAAGAACCCGGCTGGATTGCCGGATATGCTTAAAAAGTTTTCCGACGAATATCACAATAAAACCAAAGAAGAATCTGTACTAATGGGAACCATACCCGGCATGCAGGCTGGTATAGAAACACTTACAGACCAAATAGAAAGAATACAACGGGATCAGTCGCAACTTCAACAAGAAATAGAGGATAAAAATGCTGTAATTCAAAAATATACCCACGAAATTAATGCTGCATACTCCGGTTATGCTTCCCCGGAAGCGGCACGTGACCAATTGAATGCGGATGAAAAATCAGCAAATGATCAGTTGAAACAATCTAATGAGCAGCTAAATAAGCTAAAGCATGAAATTGGGAAAACAAATGGAGAGATAGAAAGTGATGTGAAAAACCTTAAGGAGTTGGAGGATGCGATTGAAACTTCAACTATATGTCTAAAAGCTGGTCTTGTTGAATTGGGGCTGGAAGAAAATTTTAGCTTGATTGAACATCAATTACTCGGTAGTAATGAGCGGACAGCGCTACAAAGATTACATAAATCACTGCATGAGAAACTGCTGCTGGCCGAGGCTCATTTAAACTCTTGTAAGAATCAATTGGAAGTGCAAAAATCTTTGGAAATAACGAGTGAGAATGAAGATCTTATAGCTATAAGAATGCAACAATACAGTGATATGCTTAAGGAAATGAATGAAAAGTTTGGACAGTTAAAGCAAATTCTTAAAGATGATGACGCAAAGCAAGTCAGGATTCGGTTTATAAAAAAAGAAATTGAGGCACAAGAAAAAATTCTACAAAAGTGGTCAGGTTTATCTTCTTTGATAGGTTCGGCAGACGGCAAAAAATTCAACCAGTTTGCCCAGGGACTTACCCTCGACAGGCTTATCGTGATTGCTAACCATCACCTTCAATTGTTAAATGACCGTTACCTGCTAAAGCGGAATACGGTGGAGCAGGGACTTCGCCTGTTGATTATTGATCAGTTCCAGGCTGATAATGAACGGGAAATCAATACGCTTTCCGGCGGCGAAAGTTTCCTGGTAAGCCTTGCATTAGCACTTGGACTTTCAGAAATGACCTCAAAACTTACCACGATCGATTCTCTTTTTATAGATGAAGGATTCGGCACCCTTGACGCAGATACACTGGAAGTTGCGTTGAGCGCATTAAGAGGGTTACAAATCAGTGGAAAAACTATCGGCATAATCTCACATGTCGAGCGTCTTAAGGAAGAAATTTACACCCAGGTTGAAATAACAAAGGGCGCCGATGGCTTCAGCACCCTTAAAATTATTCCGGAAATATTTTAATAAGAAGCATCTAAATTAAATAATTCTGTGATTTTTTTTTAATCCTCAAAATCCTGCCAAAAGAAAAGGCCCTCTGTAGAAACAGAAGGCCTCAACGATTGCTTGCCATATGAAAAAAACGTATAATCGTAGTCTTACGGGAACGATTTATAACACCTAATCAACATTAATTTGTTCCCTAATGTGTTATTTATACGCAAAGATAAGAAAGGTAACCCTCTCAAAAACATTTTTAATATAAATTAAATGTTAACTGTATTTGTTATCAAGCTAATGGCAATATAGGTAATTCTGCGTAAGATTTTTTTAACCACGGAGGAAACACCGGAGAGGAAGAAGAGGTTACACAGAGGAGTTCTCTGTGTAACCTCCGTGCTACCTCGGCTTTTCCTCCGTGGTTAAAAAACACCACAAATTATCAGCGCTGGTAAATCCACAAACTATCTGTAAACCACTTCCTTGAATCATAAAAATTATTCAGCAATTTAAACCCGCACTCATCAGCCATCTGTTCAATCTCATCCATTCTGTATTTTTGCGATATTTCTGTTAATATCGGCTCTCCTTCTTTAAAGAAGATAAAATCTGCTTCGCCAATGCATACTACCTGGTCCTGCATGCTAATAAGATAACTTTTACATGCACCGGTCTGTGGATCATACACCGGGTAATGATCAAACTGAGAAGGATTGAAATCAGCTTCAAGCTCCCTGTTTATCCTGTTTAGCAAGTTTAAATTAAATTGTTTAGTGAGTCCTTCTTTATCATTATAAGCATCCAGGATGGTGCGTGGATTTTTTGCCAGGTCAAAACCTGTCAGCAACATATCGCCGGGTATAAGATGGTCTCTTATTTTCATGCAGAACTGCTGCGCTTCATATTTGGAAAAGTTACCAATATTAGACCCCAGGAATAATACCAGTTTATTTCTTTTTGTGAGCAAACCTGCTTGTTGTAACATATCTAAATATTCTCCGCATAGGGCATGCATGCTAATGCCGGGAATAGTAAGGGGTAATTCTTCCTCGAGTAATTGAATTATATTTTCAGAAATATCAATCGGGAAATAAGTAAACGCGATTTTTCTCTGTAATAATTCTTTTAAAAAGAAGCTAGATTTTAATGCATTTCCCGCACCCAGTTCTACTACATCAAAATCTTTATGAAAGGAGGAGATGCTATCGATAATGAACCCGCTCTGCTTTGATAAAATTTCCAACTCACAATTGGTGAGGTAATATTCCGGACACTTCATAATTTCCTCAAATAGCCTGTCTCCTTCCTTATCATAAAAATATTTTGAATCCAGGTGTTTTAATGGAGCTGTTAGACCTTGTAAAACATCTTTAAAAAATGTGTTCATATGGATGCATTTATTCCGCTAACCTTATACCTGTATATTGCCATCTAAGCGGTGGATGAAAAAAATTCCTATAAGTGATCCGGCTATGACCTGCCGGAGTTACTTCAGATGCTCCTCTCAACACTTTCTGATTAACCATAAATTTTCCATTGTATTCACCAATAGCGCCAGCCGCTTTTTTAAAACCAGGATAAGGCAGGTAAGCGCTCTCGGTCCATTCCCACCTTTTACCCCATTTAAATTTTTGTGCCGCTACTTCCCATTCAAATTCAGTAGGTAATCTTTTGCCTTTCCAGGATGCATACGCGAATGCTTCATAATAACTGATATGGCAAACGGCTTCATGAGGTTGTAGCGGTTGAAGACCATTTAAAGTATAATAATGCCAATTGTTATCAATATAAAACCAGTACATCGGGCATTTAACTTGTTTTGTTTTAACCCAATCCCAGCCTTCTGCATGCCAATAAATAAAGTTTTCGTAACCGCCGCTGTTTATAAATTCAAGAAACTCCTGGTTTGTTACCAGTTGATTGGCAATTTTATAATCCTGCAGAAAAACCTGGTGTCTTCCCAGCTCATTGTCAAAGCAAAATCCGGTTCCATCATATCCAATTTCATAAACTCCACTTTTAATATCTACCAAAGTTTCTTTCTGAAAAATATCAGCATCATTTAAATTGTCATCAGTATATTTTGGAAAAAGCGGGTTATGACCAAGAATATATTTTATATCCGTTGAAAGAAGTTCCTGATGTTGTTGTTCATGATTGAATCCTAATTCCAATAATTCCCGGAGCTCCGGTGATAGTTCTCCGGATAATAATTTTTTCATTGCTTCGTCTACATGTTCACGGTAACTGTAAATATCCGCAACGGTTGGGCGGCTCAGGTTACCACGGTCAGTTCTAATTACGCGGTTACCAACTGTTTCATAATAACTATTAAAAACATAGTTGTATTCAGAATTGAATTCCTTGTAACCTTCCAGGTAATTTTTTAAGATAAAAGTTTCGAAGAACCATGTTGTATGTCCCAGGTGCCATTTAGGTGGACTCACATCAGGCACAGGTTGTACTACGTAATCTTCGGTCTGAAGGGGCTTACAGATATTTTCCGAATGCTGCCTTACTAAAATAAATTTATTTACAAAATCATTCATGTCACTGTTGTTGATCTGCTTCTTTTTTTAAATCTGAAATGGTTTTGATATTCATTTCACCAGCTTGTTTCTTGCGCATCATCAACGCATAGGCATTGTTAAAGCCTATTGGTTTCAGCCATGAAATATCATATCTTTTATTAAATTCAGCCTGTACATAATTATATACTTTATCCTTACTGCCTATGATGGAAGTTAATATACTGGTATTGGGTTGCAACATTACCAGCAAGCCGGTGCCAGTATATTCAGGATAACAATCTATTTCTTTATTAGTTAAAGCATCAAAACAAATTTTTGTGCCACCCAGTCCTGTTTTGGTAATTACTTTAAGATCGGTATAACCTGTTATAAGCATATTGTACATATTGATAAGGATGTATTGCTCCGCGAATATTTTAGAGCCAAGCCGGATAGTGCCCTTATTTCCATGACGTGAAGGCTTAAACAACGATTTGGAAACAAGAAAATCATACGCTATTTTTTCCGGATCTTCCTTTAAAAAATCGGCTTTGTAATTTAATTCAGTCATGATAGAATCATTAATTACACCGGTAAGCATATTCAATGTTCTTTCCAGCTCAGGATAAAGTTTTAAAACTTCATTGCGGATAAGAGGGGCAGCATAATAAGGTGGAAATATTCCTTTATCATCATTCAATATCAGGAGATCAAATGCCTTTATGCGCCCATCGGTACTATAGCCGCTGATAACATCTAATTTTTTTTCCTGTGCAGCGTTGTACATTACGGCATCGCTGATAACAACAGTTCTTATACGAAGATTATATTTTTCTTTCAGTCCCGGGTATCCATCCGAGCGGCCCATAAATTCAGGTGTGAATCCTGCCAGTAGTTTGCCTTCGTACACAGATGGCAGCAGGTAAAAGGAAGAAAGTAATAGTATAACGATGGGAAGTGCTATCAATCCAACCTTTAATTTTCGCAGGTTAAGACGTTGAACTTTTGAAAGCAGGAAATCAAAAATTACAGCAAGCAGTGCTGCAGGTATAGCACCGGCAAGGATCATGTTAGTGTTGTTTAAAGCAATGCCACCGAATATAAATTCACCTAATCCACCTGCTGCTATATAAGCTGCGAGAGTAGCTACGCCAACATTAATTACAGTAGCGGTTCTTATTCCTGCTAATATAACTGGCATGGATAGTGGTAGCTGAACCTTAAATAATATCTGCCGCCGGCTCATGCCCATACCTTTTGCGGCTTCGATTACTGTTGCGTTTACACCGGTTATTCCGGTGTAAGTATTCCGGATAATAGGCAGGAGTGCATATAAGAACAGTGCTACAATAGCCGGGCGTGCGCCAATACCCAATAATGGAATCATGATGCCGAGCAATGCAATGCTGGGAATGGTTTGTAAAACGCCGGCAATGCCTAACACTGTTCCTGCCCATTTTTTTCTGCCTGCAATAAATATCCCCAGCGGAATACCAATAATAATAGCAATCAACAACGAAGTAAATGTAAGCCCGATATGTTCGAAAGTCTGACTCAGTATTTTATCTTTCTGCTGACCTAAGAATTCAAGGAATGTTTGTTGTTGATCTGGCATCCTAATTATAATTTAACCGGTTCATTGCATGCATCAATGAAACAAAGTTTACCTGTTTTGTTTCATTGGCGCCTGCATCCACGATAGTAAGAAGCACATCTTCATTGTTCTTTCTGTTATAAAACATTTCCATAGCATCCCATACCGAGATATTTGATTGAACAGTGGTAATAGGTGAATTTGATTCAATCAATTCATCAGGAAACAAAGACCAGAGCCGGTTTAACTTTACAGATCTAAAGACCAGTTGGGTTTTTTCTTCTTTTAAAAAATTACTTACGAATTCATTTGTTGGATTAAAAAGCAACTCATCCGGGGAACCCAACTGAACAATTTTCCCTTTATCCATAAGGCATATTTTGTCAGCTAATACAAATGCTTCCTGAACATCATGAGTAACCATGATTATGGTTTTTCGTTTGAATTCATCCAGCTCGCTAAGCTCCTTCCTGATTTTATTACGGGTTATTGTATCGAGTGCACCGAATGGTTCATCCATTAATAATACCGGCGGGTCTGCTGCCAAAGCCCTTGCTAATCCAACCCGTTGCTGCTGGCCGCCACTTAACTGATCCGGGTAAACATTAAAATATTTTTCCGGTGGCAAGTGAAGCTTTTCCATTAATTCAATAGTTCTTTTCCTGATCTGGTCTTTATTGCCTCCAAGCAATTCCGGTACTATTGCAATATTTTGTGCAACCGTGTAATGCGGAAAAAGACCGTTGTGCTGCAGTACATATCCAATGGATCGCCTGAGTTTTTCAGGTTGCTGTTGCATAATGTTTTCACCGTTAACGAAGATCGTTCCTTGCGAAGGTTCTGTAAGCCTGTTAACCATCCGCAGCGTGGTTGTTTTACCACAACCACTGGTTCCAAGAAAAACCATGTTTTCCGATTCTTTTACTTCAAAAGAAATATCATCAACCGCTTTTATAGCACTAAAATTTTTACTTACATGTTCTACGCTGATCATTAGTGAGAGATTATTTATCAAGACTCATAAACAGGTTATTTAACGATTCGGCATATAACGGATGAGCAAAAATGTTTTCACGAATTTTTTCATAAGTGATTTTACCCTGCATGGCTACCTGCAATACGGTCATCACTTCACCACCTTCTGCGCCTAAAATCGCTGCACCTAATATTTGCTTGGTGTCTTTATCAATAATAGCTTTCATCAGGCCTTTAGTTTCACCTGTTTCAATCCCTCTTGCCACTTTATTCATAGACAGCGTTACTGCTTCAATGTTAAGTCCTTGTTTGCGGGCTTCTTTTTCTGTTAGTCCTATACGACCCAATTGGGGATCTGTGAACATCGTATAAGGAATGGGTCTTCCTTTTACTGATACTTGTGATTGTTTAATGATGTTTTTTGTAAGAACAATATAATCATTGTAAGAGATATGTGTAAAAGCCGGACCGCCTTTTACATCCCCCAAAGCATAAATGCCGGGCTCTGAAGTTTGCAGGTATTCATCAACGTTGATATAACCTTTTTCATTGATAGTTACTCCGGTTTTGTCAAGATGTAAAGTATTGGTTTGCGGTGTCCGGCCCACGGCCAGCAATATATCAGAACCATCAATAGTTATCCTTTCTCCCTTCATCAAAATAGTAAGCGAAAGGTCTCCGTTGGGTATGCTAATAATTTTTTCCGCCTTTGCGTCAATATAAATTTTTATTCCTTCTTCTTTAAAGATATCGTGTATGCAAGACGAAATGTCTTCATCTTCTTTAGGTAAAAAAATAGGCTCTCTGATAATCATAGTCACTTCACTTCCGAACCGCCTGAACATTTGCCCATACTCAAGGGCTATATAACCACCACCTATTATAATTAAATGACGGGGAAGTTTATCTACGTCAAGTAAACTGGTAGAAGTATAGTATGGTACATCTGAGATTCCTTCTATTTCGGGAATCCGTGGAGCGGTGCCTGTATTAATAAAGATTTTATCGGCAGTGTAGGTTTCAATATTCCCATCTTTTAACTTTACTTCAATAGTTTTCTTACCGGTAAATGTTGCTTCTCCCATTACCAGGCTGAGATTGGCAGTTTCTTCAAGACCTTCTTTAGCAGACCTACGAAAAGAGTCTACAATTTTATTTTTACGTTCAATGATTTTTTTAAGATTTACTGTAAAGTCTCCAGTCTCTATTCCAAGCTCTTTACTATGGCTGATCGTATGTGCAGTTTTTGCAGATGCAATCATCGCCTTTGTAGGGGTACAACCATCATTAATACAGGTGCCTCCTACTAATCTTTTTTCAATGATTGCTGTTTTCATTCCGGATTTTGCAAGCTTTTTAGCCAAAGGAGTTCCGCCTTGTCCTGATCCTATAATTATTGCATCAAATATTTGCATGAGTTAATCTTAAGGGATGATTTGCACGTCTTTCCAAAAGGCCACATAATCTTTTATGTTTTCCGCAGCTTGTTTGGGATATGGATAAAACCAGGCAGCATCCTTGTTTACATCATTATTAACTTCTAATTTGTAATAAGATGCCTCTCCTTTCCAGGGACATGTAGTGTGAGTATCTGATAATGATATAAATTTTTTATTTACAGATTCAGGAGGAAAATAATGGTTGTTTTCAACTATAATAGTTTCATTGCTTTCAGCAATAACCTGATCTTTCCATACAGCTTTCATGTGTAATAATTTATTGTTTGAATTAAACTTAACAAAAATAATACCCCTGTTATATAAATATACGAGGTTTAAGTTATACTTCACAAGGGGTAAATTAGTGAATTTTTATCATCAAAGAATTGGAATTTCAGGGTAAGTAATGTTGATAGTTGTAGTTTATAGTTTTGA
>JAABUK010001361.1_pt1 | contig 46999 bp, 69 predicted proteins | sample 5559141 | NCBI WGS metagenome assembly JAABUK01 (sample SAMN10711869, study PRJNA513367) | rock metagenome | isolation source: Antarctica rocks | place: Antarctica: Victoria Land, Pudding Butte nord | collected 2016-01-03 | reverse complement strand
ATCTTTCCACATCTAGCAAAGCTGGTCTGTAGTGCACAGCCAACAGTACGAAAAGCTCTGGGACAGTTGATGCGTGCAAACTTGCCCTATGCCCTTGAGGACATACCAACTTGAGGTGTAACTTATGTACCTAGCATTACCATTCGACAAGCAAGTCTGCAGACTCACAATGCATTCTGCACAACTTTGCAGAGCCAAGTGGAATGTTGCAAACTGGTTTGACTGAGCCCTGACATCAGAAGTATCAGGTTTTACCAAGTCTGATTCTTTACAAAGCATCTATCAAAAGGCTGCTTTGTAACAAGTCTGAATTTTGACAGTACAATTCAAAACTGCTATCTGCATCATCATATAACACTGTTATACAGTACAAAGGCCTAGCATCTACCACTGTTTAAAACCTGACTTGCAAAACTGGGGTAGGGAACAGCTGCTTGCTGGTGCAGAACGAGATGCCAACAGAGATAATTGTGCTGGTCATACTCCAAAATTTTGCAGCTGATTGGCCTTCGACAAGAGTCTCCAGCACTTTTAGTACAGATGGTACACGGAGCAGCTGTGGAGGTGGGGTGTAGGAGTGCTTTTGATTGTATTACTGGCTGGTGCTGCTGCCGGCACCAATAGAGCTTCGCTTGAAAGAATATGCTACAGGAGCGCTTGGAGTACCTATACAATTGCATACAGAAGCTAAGCTGAAGAATGGTCCAGTGGTTGTAGATCTGTGGCGAGGCGACCAACGAAACAGCAAGGACTCGAGGCGTACCCAGGACAGCACTCTTGGCGTCTGTCAAAGCATTTGTGCCATGGTTCAATGTGTAGAAGAACCCAAACGCCATGCCACTGGGGATCACAACCTTGGCTATAGCTGTATGCTTTCTAAGCAACAGATCTGCCAAACCCATGACCAGGCTTGCTGTCTGGACTGTAGCTCCTGGAAGCAAGGTTGAAAACAGCCCTGTCCTTGGCTTCGCCCGGTACCGAGAGTGTACCGGTACGGATCAGATCGAGCTTGGCACCTGCGCGGGTCGTCAAAACTTAACAATGGCTCGCAACCAGATCAGTTCGGCATTTAGATTCATTGCTGAGTGTGTGTGATTGCTGAATCTCAAAGTGCCAACATTGTTGGGTTCAATAGTCAGTATATTCTCATGCATTCAAGATGAACGCTCCTGCACTAAGCTCCATGGGCAGGCGATTCAGCGATGCGTGCCCCCTATGCAGGTCTAGTGGCTGATCAGTGGCCATGCCTACCTTGGCGTGAGCTAAAGCGCTTTAAGCTAGCTTTAAAGCTTTAAAATTCTGTTGGAGTTTGAACTTGTCGTTGGCCTCTTGTCTTCAATATCTGTCACAGTGCAAGAACTCCAGCATTTGGCAAGCGTACTCCTATAACAGCCTGAGCGCAACTCAAGCTCTGAAGGCAGAGAGTAGCATCAATGGAACATCAATGTTATCATCAAAGCAGCGTTGACACCTGTGATAGCGTGAGAACAATGTTGATATTGAAATCAAGCTTGTCAACATTGCTAATCACAACATCACTCATTGTGGTGGTTAGAATGGGTATCGTGTCTGAAGCCATGGCAACTTGGTGTCAAAATTGACAATAGCCGTACTCTGGCAACAGCCAGACACATGCTTCAAAACAGGACCCAGACGACGCTGCATCCCCTCATGCAACCAGACAATTCTAGTGTCAAGTGTTTATACATCAGCAAATTGTCTGCCTTACAACATCAGGACTCAGTGGCAAACTTCTTGGACTCAATATGCGATAACAAGCCTTCACAAGCATCCTCCAACATATCCAGCACCTGCGAGAGGCATCACACGCACATATAACATCTGCTGCAAGATATGTTGTACAATTAACTGATCTCAACACATGCACCGCAGCAGACTCAACAGGAATGCCTCTGATTGACCACTGCCATTGGCAACTTTACCTGATGGTCTTTGCCAAAGTTTTACATGGCAGAATTGCGAAGCATGCGCATGCACTGCTTTGTGCAAGACAGTGTATGCCTGTCACAGATGCTACACAGCATGGCATCAAGCAATTCTAACCTGCTAAATGCCCTGTGCACGTGCTACGCTGCCTGAGTTTTTGTGTGCCTGTCACACAAGCGCAAGAATGCTACAGAGCCTGATATGTCAAAGCTCAGACCTTGTCAAACTCCTCAGGGCCTCCATGAAAAGGGTCTGGCACCTCTGTTGCTCCCTGGTACTCCCCCTTCATCAAGTAGGTGGTCATCAGCTGGACCTGCATGTCACTGTTGGATTGATGGTGGCAGGTGCAGTCACGCCCTCTAAGCCAGACTGACAGAGTAAGACTCATGCCCAAACTCAAAACTTGACGTCGAACTCGCAATTACACTGAAGCCAAGACAAGGACTTATATCTCATCGTAGGACTCATTTGTGCTGAGTGCCTTTCATGCATGAGCAAAGACATGGAAGTGCAACAACTGAGTGAGAATCAGGAAGCTTGCTGCAGAACTGCAGTTGCCTGGTGCTGACACATGACACATGCCGACTCTAGTTGACATGAGCGGTCATGCATATGCAGGTTGCAGCCATAGGGAAGCTGTCCTTTCACCTTATCCTTCCAGTTGCTTGGAATAGGTTTTTGCAAATCGTCTTTCCAGTACTGGGCTGCCTTCTGCACCTCTTGAACGTTTTCATCATTCATGTTGATGATGTAATCAAACTTCTGGAAGTCCTCTGGCTCCAATGGTCTTGAATCTGAATAAGGATCCAGATTTCGCTTTTTCAGGGCATCTATCATACGCTCATCCACAGTTCTGTCTTTGTGCTCTTCCCAGTGGTCTTTGCTGTCTAGCTTGTACCTTCAAGCAATAGCAACAGAACAATGACAAAAATGTAGTTGCTGCTGTCAGGACAAAGAAGCATTGGACAGTGACAACTCAGTGCTGTTCACAGAAGCAATCTGCAGCTTTTGATATATACCCAGGTAGCCATGAGAGCTGTACAATGCTGTAATGTGCACTAAGCATCATCATGGTTGCAGTACAAATTGCTACCAGGATGTGTGGATGTCTTGCAGTTTGCTTTGGTAGGCCTGTATGTGCTCAAATATGCACTCAACTGCATTAAATATACCAGTTTTCATGTCCAGAACCACCAGTGCCGCAGGAGTCAATTTCAAACTCATCAGCAACGCCTGACCGCTCGACCACCTTCTTGAGAACTGACTGTGCTGCAGGACTGCGACAGATGTTGCCTGTAGCATACATTGAGTTTAGTCATCTGGTTGATAACTGGTGGGCTGCAGGATCAGAGATCCTGCTAGTTACTCTGGTAGACTAATTGAGACGTCTAATTACCTTTGCAGACAAACAGCACCTTGGTCTTGGTCAGGTCTGGTTGAAGAGCAGTCGACGACTACGAGGAGGGCAAAAGTGAAAAACGCTCAAGCTTCCATACTAGCCTGTTTCGCTGCACTCACCTCGCCAGTAGACTGCTGTGCTGCACGAATCTTCGTGGAACACTTTCGTCGACTTTGGTGGATAATGCGAAGGGTAACAGGTCGTCTCGCATAACGCTGCGTTGACGTCAACGTAAAAATCGAGCATACCGGGGCTCGTAGATCAGTCGACACAAGACATGTCCTAGCCGAGGAAACAGAGACTCGAGGCTTTGCAAGCGGACAATTACACAATGTCGCCATTGTGCCCGACGTGTAACTACGCTCCAACACATATCGATAAGCCGATCCCTTGCAGATGCGTTACACTTTGACCGGCGGCATTGGTCATAAAAGCCAGTACACCTAACTTGGCATGCTACGGCCATACCATCCAAAAACTACCCCTTCTCGTCCGATCAGGGAAGTCAAATTGGGTTGGGCTCAACTAGTATCCGGCTGAGTGATCGCCCGGGAACCTTGAGTGCTGTAGTGTTTTCACGTATTTTTGGGTCATCTCAGAACCGTTTCGTGCTCAGCATGAGCCTGCACCTGCTGCTCATGTGTTGATCAAATCCTGGATTGCCCTGCCTCAAACATCAGCTTGTGTTGATGCTACTTGCTTACACAACTTCGGTGGCGCAGCTCAATCTGCTCAGGAGCCACTCTGATCAAGAGAGGTGCAATCGTAATAATGTACGCTGAATGAAAGTGTGTACGTCATTAATCTGTCACATAAGTCAGCTTTGCCTGTATCTGAGACAGGTTTGACACCTTGCACACATTGTAGCAGTGATATGGACATATGTGCCTGAGATTCTGAATTCCAGATTATATATTTAATGTCAATCAGCCCTGTTGTACTAGGGCCTCTTGTACAAACACTACCTGCAATTACATTTTGAAAAACAGATTGACTGGCAAGGATGGTGCAGTACAGGTAGGTGGCTGTGTCACTGGCAAGGAATATATTGACAGCTCTTTTGATCAGTTGATAGGCCCAGGAAAGAACTCTAACTGGCCATGGCCACCAACAATTTCCACTTGCTCCTCAATACCAGTATCCCAAGTCACCAACGCAGTGGAGTAGTCACCGCGGAGTTGAATGTGGACCACATGCACATGACAAGATGCAACCTCAGGCAGCCACTTGTATCCAGTACCCTCTTTGCCTTCTATGCAAATGTTAACCACCTGCAATCATAGCAAGGCATGGGTTTTGCGACAAAAAATACTGCAGCAACAGCCATACTCCTCAATGTGGTGTATAATGCAAGGCATGGATCTGATTGCATCCTCTAACTTGTTGGCGCTGCAACAATTACCTGTACTGAGCATGGCACGTTCCCGCATGTGTAGAGTTTTTGGTACACATCTACAGCGCGATACCAGTGCTCATGCATCTCATCCTCGCTGCCAGAGACGAGAAGTTCCACTGCATGTGCAGGCAGCACACCACTATCTATGAGCATCAAATTCACACGCTTCCACCCATGTTGAATGCTCTGCAGATTTCTGCCTTCTGACACCATCCTGTAATCAAGCCGATGCATTGAGAATGTACATGTAAGGCAATCTTTGGGGATGCAGATCATAGCAGATTGTCACTGACAACCGACATGTAGTGTTGAATGATCCAATGTACATACACTAAGGTGATGCTGTGACAGAATCACCTGTACAGGAGCAGTGGGTAAGCAGTCTTGACTACAGCCTTGATAATGGAGAAAAGCTCCCCTTGCCAAAGATACTCTGAGAATGGCTTGCAAGCTGTCTGAGCTGCCTCTGCTGGAATGTTTTCAGGCTGAATTTTTGAAATGCTTTCCCGAAGGACCCATTGCATGTCTAGTGTGTCTCTTTCAGCAGGAGCTGGGCATGTGTGCAGCCCAAATCGGGCTTCCAATAATAGTAAATCTCTCAACAGAGGACATGACATTGTCACCTACAATCATCAAATCAAGTCAAGTCTACATTGTTACAGTCTAAAGCAATTTGGGTGAAGTGATCTGGATCTTTGATCTTTGATGACAATTGGCAGTCAACATGCATCACACAAGCTTTGCTCAGCGGGGCTGACCAAACTGACCTCAATCTTGTCCGAGACCTTGCTGGATATGCGTGCAATACCCTCTGACAGCAGACCTTCTGCAATTGTACGCCGCTCTGCACGCTCCAATATGCTAGAGCCTCGTAACAACAACATCTGCATCACCTGGCGCAGGCGCCCATTGCGCATGGCAAGCAAGCCAGTAGTATCGCTGAGCACTGAATAATTGCGTTGCTGCTGAATGCGCATGACCAAGTTGACACCACACCGCCCCAGCCAATCCTCAACTGAGAGGATGTTGTTGCTGTCAACCTCACTACAGCACAGGCCAACCAAGCCGGGAAAGCCTTGGGTTCTCTCAAACATGCACTCAGCCAACCCAGATTCATCCAAGTTGAACCCAGAGTCACTCTTGCGTTTTTGTACTGTATATTGCTGTAGGAGTTCGACAATCTGGTCTTGTGTCATGGGTTGCAGGGTAATCAAGCGATCCTTAGAGAATGGGGACAAGTTGCCCCACTTTCTGGTATCATCACTACCATCACTGTGTTGCAGAGATGACGTATCCTTCACCACTGCTGAGGTATCGGTTGGTGTCTGATGAAGGTCAGTGCTGCTATCCTCAACCCTGCAACAGCATACTATTGAGCCATGCATGACGAGTGCAACTTTGACAGAATAAGACGAGTTGAAGATCAGCTATGCAAGCATATGATGTGCAGTGCTGCCAAACCAGGCGGCATAGCTGGCCGTTAACTGCAGCTGTCTCTATGATTGTTTATGATGTTATTTTGAATCTACATGATGGCAAAATTGTCTGTCAAACACTATGTAACCACACAAACTTACATGTTCACATCATGAAGTAAACGCTTGAGTGAGTCAACACCAAACATTACAATGCTGTGGACCATGTATAGATGCTTCTTGTCGCAAAACTCAGCACATATGAGCTCCAGGAAACAACTGACTGCCTTGCTCGCTTGCTGCCTTGCTTGCTTCCTAACATAGGCAGCTGCCTGCACAAGTGCACAATGAAAGTAAAGTGCTTACAATAGTGTAATGTGTGTGCTGGCACAGGTTGTGTACAGTGTGTAACAAATTAGCAGCAATTATGCAAGTGTAAGCTTAGCGCAGCAGCAAGAAAGAGCTTAGATAGCACAAAATGGAGGTGTTGAGAGTACACCGGTGGTGGTAGGATGAGATACTGGTAGTCAAAAGTACTGCTGCGGTTTAGTCATCCGTAATACAACCCTTACGGTGGTATTGTGACGGTGTCGTTACACAGTGAGGGTAACATCAAGCCATCTCTTGGCGTCCAAAGGTCATCAAACAGGTATGTAACAACAATAACCATCCTACACATACTCACCATATATCCCGCCTCATCTACAAAGATGGCCAAAGCACGCGGTCGCTCTGCATCCAGCCTCAAAGCTTGCAGCAGCTCTTCTTGCACGTTTGCCAATGTTCCTGACTTCTCACCAAGCGGTCTAGGACGACAAATGATATCCGGCCGTTGCATACGCAAGGCTGAATGGAACCAATACAAAAATCCAGGTGGGTCCTGCAGTTTGCGTGCCAAGCAATCATATAAGTTGCTTGCAGCACAAGACAGTAGTCAAGAGCACATGTACAAAATGCATAAATGAGCATCAACCATATACTCCCACTAGTACTAGCGTACCATCGGTGTGCTCTTGTCCAAGCATATCGCAATGCTTTCCAAAACAACTGGCACAGGCCCAATGTATATGCGATTCTCTAAAAGATGAAGGTCAAGCAATGCTAGAATCGTGGACTTCCCAGCCTGCCGATGTCCAATGACCTGAAAGAAAATGTGCGCCTGGTGAATTAGGTGTATAAGGGCAATCAAACATCAGCAGTAGGCACATGCACATCACGCAACAACATGGCCCATGTTGCAAAATTTACCATTACAACCAGTCCTTGCCCCACCCAACTGAGTGGTTCATCAAAAGCAGCTGGTTTGACGAGGTAGTTGACACGAGTGTCTACAGCACCCTGAGTCTTGAAGCTCATCACGGCAAACTTCCGCCGTTTTGCAGGTCCTTCTGCAAAGTCTGCAAAAATAAACTAAACTTGCAAGACTATGCAAAAGGCAATGAGTGTCACACGACTCATGGGAGTACAATGACGGTGCACCTCCAAAATCAAACCTTTCAAGACCATGCCACACGCAAGCACAGAAGATTGTAAATGCGCAGCCATTGAAAGAGCTGACAGTAAAGAGCATGTAATTTGCTCTGCACTATGCAGATTTGTACACAAATGTGGACTTCAGGGCTAACAGGTGTGCTTGGACATGATCTGAGACAAACATGCACAAGGCTGTCAGGCTACGTTATCTCCTTGCAATATGCAAGCAAGATGGGTCAGCCTCAAGCAGAGAAGTTGTGCTGATTCTGCTGTGGTGCTGTGTGACAACGCTTTCTAGACACACTGTGAGATCGACAGCAAATTCAAGCCACACATAATGCTGACAGTCTGCAGTGACTGTTCTCAGAAGCACGGTCAAGATGCGGACAAATCTGGTGTTTTGTGAAGTTGCAGGCAGGCTGAATATGTACAGGGGTCAACAGCAATCCGGCAAGTCACAGAAGAAGCCGTGAGGCTGAAGTCAACTGCTTTGCAAACTTGCGACTATATGGTAAGCACTGCAGTCATTGCTGTCCCTCGAGTCAGTGAAAGAAAAATTCACCTTCAGGTTTCAGCCTTACGAGAAGAGCATTAATTTCCCTGGTGTTCAGTCCTGCCCTGACATTTCGAAGCTGCGCCTCGGTGACAGCACTCAGCGCCTCTCCAGCTTGCTCATCAATTAAGTAACCAAGCTCTTGAAGGGTATCTGCCACAAGCTGTCTGCGGTCGTGTTGAACGTCAAGACTGTCTACCAGAGCGCGTACAGTCGGCATGACACCTCAGGTGTCACGCACTAAAGACGCCCGCGCAAATACTATCGCCCAAACGAATAAGGCAGCCTGAAAGAAAGCTTACATCGCAGTCAGCTAAGCAGACCTAAGGCATAAAGGTTGCCTCAGGGTTTGCGTAGACCCATACCGCATTGCGCCGCGTTCGCGCTCACGGAAATTGAGATCAAACTACGGCGTCAGTCTCAATCACAGTTTTCCGAACTCGGGTGACAACTTCGTGGGTCCCTGAGATTCGGAGCTGTCGTGCATTGCATTCTCACTGCATATGCATTGCACTTGCACACACGCATACACATATGCATTGCACATGCACACATGCATATGCATTGCACTTGCACACACGCATATGCATTGCACTTGCACACACGCATATGCATACACATATGCATTGCACCTGCATTGGAGGGCCAACCCGCGATGAGTAGAGAGACCACAGGTACGTCATGTCTGCAGATTCAGAACTTTAGTCATGCATTTTACAGTTATTCAGCCGTACAGGCTCAGGGCATGCCATTGTGCAAGGGCAGGTCTTTAGGGCGCTGCAACTGCATAATTATAGTACATCAAGTTGCACATACAGCAGCCACTTTTTAAAGTGAAACGTCATGTTGTGTAACATGATGACAAGGCTGGTGCAGGGCACAAGTTTCAGGCTATTTCTGACCCTCAACTATGGTCTTGAGCACATCTGACTGTTTGGGTCAGCCGTTCTCTTGTTCTGCTTCATGAGACTGAGCCATCTCAGTCTCAGATCTGGCATAGGCATTCGACTTGTGCTTGGGTGCAAAGCTGAAGTTGGCTGGAGTGGGCCCCAGCAGCATCTCTGAAATCCTCACCCAATCAGCAGCATTATCACTGCAGGACACATGCTTTGTGAAACCAAACACCTCACCCAATCAGCAGCATTATCACTCAGGACACATGCTCTGTGACACCAAACATCTCACGCAGTCAGCAGCATTATCACTGCATGACACATGGGCTCTGTGAGACCAAACACCTCACACCAAAGAGTCATGCTGCTCTGCCTTGCGCATCTGGTTGGGCTTTGTGTGCAGTTACCGCAAGAATTGGGAGGTGAAATGAAGAAGTATGATGCTGACAAACATGGGACATCACTCTTGGCAGCAGCATGGAGTTTGTACAGGATGTTGGGCAGGAGACAGAAGGCATGTGATGAGAATACTGATGAAAAGACAGAAGGCATGTGATGAGAATACTGATAAAAAGACAGAAGGCATGTGATGAGAATACTGCAAGGGAGACAAAAGGCATGTGATAGGAGCACTGATAGGAAGACAGAAGGCATGTGATAGGAACATGGTTAGAAAGACAGAAGGCATGCGATAGGAATACTGATGGCAAGACAGAAGGCATGTGATAGGAACACTGATAGGAAGACAGAAGGCAAGTACCTGGCTAGCAGAGTTTCCAGATCTGATCTGCCAAAGAAGGCTGGTGGGCGCCACTGCATGCACTGGGGCACAACCTCTAACAGCCCCACTGGCACGTATCTGTACAGGAAGCTCAGCCATTCTAGAAGGAACCGCCTGCAAGAACAGCAATGGCGTGAGATGAACCTTGCGCATGCGTGTATAGCAAGCAGTGGGAATGTCTAGTTATGCTCACAAGGTTGTGGCCGGACCAGATGAGAATATCAGCTTTGGCAATGCAATGCACGTGGCACGCCGTCATTAGCAAATCAGCATGTGTAGTTGCAGGCTGTCGTTGTCCTAACCAGCCCCAATGGTAATGCATGTGGACAAATCCTATCAACACTACACTGACCTCAAAGAACTGTGAAAACAGTGTTCTACCAAGATTGCCACCAACCCCTGATGCCTATGTTTGACCAAAGGAAAGATTTGCCAACAAAACATTGCAAGCCTATGATGATGATGATTGTTGCCTGACCTGGGGTTACCAAGATTGCCATCAAGCCCAGATGCCCGTGTTTCAACAAAGGATAGATTTGCCGCAAAAAAATTGCAACCCTCTGATGATAATGACAATTGCCTGACCTGGGGTTACCAAGACTACCATCAACCTCAGATGCCGATTGGTCACCAAACAGACGGTTTGCCACAAAACACTGCAACCCTATGATGATGATGATGCTGGTTGTTGCCTGACCTGGTGGTTACCAAGATTGCCATCAATTTGGGATGACGGGTTGTTACCAAACAGACAATTTGCCACAAAATACTGCAACCCTATGATGATGATGATGCTGATTGTTGCCTGACCTGGTGGTTTCAGCATCAACCCCAGACGCCGGATATTCACCAAAAAGACGATGTGCAGCAAAATACTGCAATCCTACGATGATGATGATGATGACAGTTGCCTGACCTGGTGGTTTCAACTCCCTTAGCATCAACCCCAGACGCCGGATAATCACCAAAAAGACGATTCGCAGCAGAATCCTGCAATTATATGATGATGATGACAGTTGCCTGACCTGGTGGTTTCAACTCCCTTAGCATCAGAGCCCCAGTGCTCTAGGCCATTGCTACAGAACTGCTTCAGCAGGTCCAGCCTCTCTGAGGCGGTGATGTCAATGTGGCGCTGCTCCTTGATCTCCTGGAAGATCCATGGCTTCATCAGAGCACCCCTGCAAGTCAGTGGGGGTCACATTTCTTTAAACTTTTCAGTCTGGTTGGAAGATCCATGGCTTTATCAGGGCACCCCTGCAAGTCAGTGGGGGTCATACTTCATACTTTTCGGTCTGGTTGCAAGTCCGTGGGAATCATACTTCTTCAAGCTTTTCAGTCTGGTTGCCTGGAAGTTTGAAGTGGTGACATGTCGGCCATCCTCATATCTTTCAATGCATCTGATCAGATTATATCAGCATCACAACTGTGAACAACCCTGGCATGGCCCCCCTGATGTGTTGTGCTGTCTGTGATGTTCAGAAGTCGTGATTGGAGCGCTGCATTCGTGACGCTGAGAACAAGCTTATGTGGAGGGAGCTGACTTGTGTTGCACGCGCCTGTTGCCTGTTGGCTAAGCCTGCGTTTTGGTTGTTACAGTGCACAACCCTGGCGTGGAACCCCTCCTGTGCAACCATTTTATCAATGTACTTATGTGTCAATTGGCTCAAAGGCTGACGATAGAGACACACAATCTCATCTTGTGTTCACTTGCAGCAGCTACACTACAGACTGTTTCTGTTTCTTTGGGTGCAAGTCAGGCAGTTGCAACAGAGCTGATGACAGTGACTGCCTGCAACAATGGCACTACAGTGATAGCAGCGGTTGTTAGAGAGGCTGCTATGACCTACAGCATGCCTCTGAAATGTAGCTTCAGAAGAGGAACCCATCAGTCTAGTGACTCAAGGTCAAGACTTGCCAGGGCATAGGCACTGCGAGTCTGTCAAACCCTGAGTGTCAATATTGATGTGCGCCTGGCCAAGCAACATACTGTAGGTGCAGTTGCAGAGGAATTGCACAACAATATGATGCTAGGAGCCGCACAAGCCATGGAGAAATCAGGCTTTAGGGCTATACAAGTTCAGTGTTTGTAGTTCATGACATGTCATCATGTATTGTTTATGTAGCTTGGGTTCACGGCCAGCAGCTCGCAGGGCTACATATGTTCAGGACTTGCATTTCATGACGTGATATCATATAGCACTTGTATATGTTGGGGTTCAGGTTGAGCAACTTGCCTGGCAATCATGGCTGTTGCTACAGGACTGTCAGCATTGATGTGTGCCTGATAGTCTGTCCAAGAGAGCACATCCCCATTGCCAATCAGAGGCAGCTCTGGCACCTGCCCAGCGCACTTTGTCACATACTCCCAGTCAGCTGATCTTGAGTACCTGCGCATGCATGACCAAAAGATGCAAAGGGAAAGTCACAGGTTTACAGTACATGCATGACCCAACAATGCGAAGGAAAAGTCACAGATCAAAGGCGCATGCATGATCAAAGGATGCAAAGGGATTGTCACAGATTTAGAGCACATGCATGACCAAACGATGCAAAGTAAAAGTCACAGATCAAGGGCACAGGCACACATTTCCAACGCATACATGGAATGCATCCCGAGCTTGCCTGCATTGAGGGTTGCAGCCAAGCAATAGTCATGGCAGAAGGACGCAAGCATGCGTGCATGCAAGCATGTAGCAAGTTTTGAGGTGTACAAAAGCATGGCCAAGTGATGTGCTGGCAGCATTGCAAGGCATCAAATGCGTGCACGCAAGAAGCAATGCCATTACATAGCTCCCAGCTGCCGCCTTAGGAGGCGCCTGTTATAATTGCTGGAAAGCGTGAACCATACAATTCTTTTCTTACTTTTCTGTTCATTGTTTCAATGCGTTTACAGCATGCAGTGTACTGTATGCATACAGCTGTATCCACAACAGAAGACCTTGCAGGCACCATGCACAGTTCTGGAGGTTAGCAACACCCAAAAGCTTGAGATCATAACAATATCAGAGGGCTGCACCTTTCTTGGCCCTGCGCAATATCAGAGTTTGATGTTGAAGATTCATTTAGTATGCATCTTAAGGGTGTATCATATGAAAGTTCTTGCACAACTCATAAGAGCCTGACAAGCAAGTCGCGTCAGATATACCTCTGTTGGCGAGATCTGCCGTGGAGAGTCACAGCACAAGCACCCCAAGACCTGACTTCAGGCAGGAAGGTATGGGTCACGTCTTGGTTGTCATTGAAACCCTTTCTGACCTTGATGGTTAGAGGGCAGCTCAAAATCGTGCTCATGCCTCGCACGATCTGCCCTATGGCTCGGGGCTTCTGCAGCAGTGAAGATCCAGCTCCCCTATAGAAGAAGACTAGTCAGGTTGACACCTAATTGAGTCAATGAAGTTTATTGCAGGATAGGTCATGGGATCGGCTGCAGCTGTGACTCAAGTCAAACTGAAGCATAGCAAAGCATGGCACAGCACAGCAAAGCAAGGCTCAGCAGAGCCCAGCACAGCACATCCCAGCCCAGCCCAGCCCAGCCCAGCCCAGCCCAGCACAGCACAGCACAGCACAGCACAGCATGGCACAGCATGGCTCAGCCCAGCACAAGACAGACGGCAACAGCACAGCACAGCAAAGCACAGCTGAGGACAGCACAGCATGGCACAGCACAGCTCAGCCCAGCACAAGACAGGCAGCAACAGCAGTACCCACTTGCTGCAGATCAGATCAATAGGGCAGCCCATGTTGACATCCACAAAGTCCACGTCACAGTTCTCCTCAATCAGCTGAGCAGTGCGTGTCAGGGCATCTGCGTAGCCACCACACACTTGTACCCCAAACATGTCTTCACATGGGTGGCGTTTCAACAGGGCCCATTCTGAGCCCTGCCCTTGGAGCAGGTTAGTGGCAAGGGCCATTTCACCACAGGTTACATCTGCCCCTAGCCCTTTGCAGATACGCCTGCAGCAAGGCAGGATTCTTTGCCTAAATGACAATGCCAGATGGTCACTGCAACAGCATGCAAACACAAGCTGTGCAGATGAAAACACTTTCGCTGTAGCCAGGGTTCTCTGCCCAAATGACAGTGCCAGAGGAAGAGATGATCACTGCTAAAGCATGCAAACACAAGCTATGCAGAGTGACATACTTTTGCCGTAGCCACAAGCACCTCTTCATGCAGAACACAGTGGGCACAATGGGTATGTCTACTTTAGGAGGTTAATGATCATCAAAGTGACCATGACTCTCCACATGTGTTGGCATACTGTATTGCTGCTGTCACATCGCAATTCATGTGCAAATCTAGCAGATGCTGTGCACAGGCCTAGCGCAGAGAGCAATTGACCACTGGAGTCATGTATACCTGTCATTTGTTCACACGACCATCTCTAAATAAGCAAATGACGATTAGAGGCAGTTCTACATGTTGTATGTTGACATGAACCTTTAATTGTTATCTGATGGGTGAACTGTTAAGACACAACTTGGCTCACCTGAAGGGCAGATTGCCAACAGTAGTGAGAGGCGCCAAATACAGCTTGCCCCTGAAGTCAACAGTCTTCTTCTCCTCAGGCTTCAGAGGCACATCCACATGCATGGCGCTTGCCTCACCATTCTCATGCCTTCCTCTGCACAGCATTGCAAGAATCAGGTCGTGCTTGACTGGTCTGATCTGATGTGATGTGTGCTACACAAAGATTGCATGCAGAGCCACCAACTACATGTGTGACGCAAGGGCTCCAATGCACGGCACTCTACAAATATCTCAAGCAACACAAGACTCCCACGTTGTCTGCAAAGGGGATTTTGTTTGTTGCGGCACACTGCGCACAGTTATGGGCAGAAGTCTTGCAGCCAACAGTCGTACAAAGCAAACCAGAGCACTGCAAAGCGCTGAGCACAAATGTGACACGAGCCCGACGTCACTCAGATGCAGCAGCATCTCTTGCTTTGCCCACAAGCTGTCACACACATGCAGGAGGCAGTATGCAGCTTGCAACATGCTATGCAACATGCAGCTTGTAATGTGCTATCCAGCATGTACAATAGGCAACATGACCTTTGTTTCAGCTGCAGGCAAGCTTGTTACCTGTTCACATCATACAGCTTGACTGACTCGCCATCTGCAGGCTGCCTTCTGCTGTTGGGATTGCCATTGAGATGAGAAACTCCTCTGTCAGAGCTGAAGTTACCCGTGGGGGGCTGGGGCTGCTGAGCAGATGTATGTGCAGTCTGAGTGCCCTCTGACACACCATTCTGTGCTGTGCTGGTCACAGGTATGGTCTGTGCTGCTGCTGGTGTATGTGATGGAGCATTTGATGCCAACTGTGCGGCTTCTGGCTCATCTGTATCTGGTGTCAAGGCTGCCTGTGGGTTGCTGACTGATGGGCCACCCATGGCAGCTGCTGCAGCAGCTGCTAGGGAGGTCTGGGAAGCAGGGGCATCAGCCTTGGGGCCAGATAGGGGAGCAGGGGGCAAGGACTCTGGAGCTGACTCAGCAGGAGTCTGGCCAGTGGGCAGAGGGGTGGGGTTTGCAGCCCCCAGGGGAATGGAGGAAGTCGTGGGTACATGGAGCAAGCTCTCAGCTTGGGCATCACCAGCTGCTGCTTCAGCAACAGCTGCTTCAGCAGTTGCCTGAGAAGGTGCTGCTTCCGAGCCCTGTGTGTCTGTGCGTGTCCTTTTATTATCCACAGCCTCGTCCTGAGGGGCACTTGGCCCCTCTGCTGATCGTTTCTGGCCCTTGGGAGGGGTGTTGTTGTACTTGCCCTTTTTGGGTTGGTTCTTGCGGCTAATTCTGACACCCAAGTCAGCTAGCACCTTATCAGCTCGCTCAAAGTTATAGCTTTGCTTCCTGAGTTGACTTTGCAGGTCTCTTGACATGGTGTTGACAGTGTCATGAATGGTGGCTGCCACTGGTAGCTTCACTCGTGCTGGAACACCTGCATAAACCAAGAGTCAAACATCTAAGGACTCCCTTGCAGCTAGGCACAGCAAAGCATTCAGCACATCAGCACGTCTGGATGCAACACAAACCTGCTGGTTGTGCTATTGGCAAGGCGCAGAAGGGACATAACATGGATGCACAAAGCTGACATTAACATCCTGATGAACCTTTGATGCTATGGCATGCAATGCAATGGCTTGAAGAGCAACTTGGCAGCTGTAGAAAGGAGATATGATACCTGATAAGTTGCCACCCACAGTCTGTCCAGGGGTACTAGCTGCAGGGCCAGCAGTGCCATTGGGAATCTTCGGAGCAAGCTCAACACTGGGGCCAGACGGCACCTCAGCATGCACAGCAGCATCTGCTTCTGCTGTTGCCAACTGCTGAACTTCAGTCGGTGCCTGATCAGCTTCATCTGAGGCTGTTGCAGACTGCTGAGCTTGAACATACTTGGCAGTGTTTTGATCGGGATTGCTGTGCGTGGATGCAAACAAGCATGTTATCCCTGCAGTTCACAAAGCAGCCCTTGTCTTGCAGCATTTGAGAACTTGGTCCGTGGTTACAAAGCACCAGTGGCTGAGCACTTGCAGCATCACAGCAGTATGGTACCATACATTGCCGACTGAGTTGCAAGTGGCTTGTGGTGAGGATGCGTACCATAGGGACATCGAACAGCTGCAGAAAAGGGACACTGTCCTGGTAGCTCCCGCGGCTTCTGTGCCAGGTAGGCTTGAACGTCGTGGCTGAAACGGCAGTCTTTGTCAAACTCGCAGTTTCCTGCCAGAAAGTTGATGCACAAGTTGACGCCAGTCTCACGCTCCTGCGTACAAGCTTATCTAAGGCCACAGTCAATGAATGCAGTGGCCTCAGGTTGACCGCAGCAGCAGCAGCAGCAGCAGCAGCAGCAGCAGCAGCAGCAGCAGCAGCAGCGTTTGCAACAGCAGAAGGTGCACAGCATGTTCGATGCTCACTCGCTTCGCCTGTCGCTTGGATTTTCTTTCTGGTGGTGCAGCTGTTGCAGCCGCTTCTGAGCTACCGACAGCAGCGACTTCCTGTCGAGAGGCTGGTGGTTTCCAATACTCACGTTTAACTGGGGCGATGCCCTTGCCGACCAGTTCTGCTGCTGACAAGTTGCTCAAAGCGCTGTGCATGCTTCCTTTAAGAGCAAGACAATACCCCTGATCTCTGCCAACACACACACGACTTTGTGGCAACTTGTGCATCAACTTTCTGGCGGAGAGTGTAACGCCAGCGCTCTTTAGTAAACAGCTTTTAGAGGGAGTTTGATATTCTTTCATGGGAATTTGACAGATTTTGACTTTTCAAGAAAGAAGGCAACGCGCGCGAAGCAGCTCGTTCACGGTGACGGTTACGTCGGCACTTTGTCGATCTGCCGTTGTGATCGAATCGTGCCCCGGTTCAGCATCTCCGCACTGTTGTGCCTGGACAACTGTAGCAGCAGTCTTCACAACCTAGGTGTACGCAATTGCAGTGCTGCAGAGCAACGCTGAGCAGGCCTGTCTTTACATTTTGCAGCTCCGCGTCGTCTATGCTGCCACACCTCGGGTCAGGCTACGACCAGGTGTGCAGGAAGAGGAGGTTCTGTTTCGTCACATCTCCTCACACAGCGTTTTCAGCTCAACGGTGCTGAGTGAGCAGCATGAACAGGTGAAACGTAGCTCTTAGAGACACGATGCAGACTGAGCAACTTCGCAATGCTGACTTTGGTTTGCGGATCCCAGATACAAGGTCACTAAACAACTGGGTGATGGCACATACGGCAGTGTATGGAAGGCTGTCAACATGCAAACCAAAGACCCAGTAAGTGAGTGCGGGTTGACTTGCAGATGTACTACCACGGATTCACTATGCATTTATTGTGTTGCTGAAAGCTATGCACAGAGCAAACTTGGGTTCTTTCTGGCAATACAGGTGGCCATCAAAAAAATGAAACGCAAATTCTTCAGCTGGGAAGAATGCATGTCTCTTCGAGAGGTCAAGTCCCTCCGTAACCTGAACCACCCCTGTGTGGTCAAGCTGAAGGAAGTGATTCGGGAGAACGATGAGCTATTCTTTGTGTTTGAGTACCTGGTTAGTTTCGTATGACTCACCTTGCCATGTTGTTATCTGTGTGCTCATTATCCAGGGATTTGCAAGCATGACAAAACTCACATGCTGCTTCTTGTCGAGCCAATGTGGCTGCTGTCACGGCATGTATGCATAACCTGTGCTCCATGCTGCATCCTGCCTGCTATGGTGCAACCATCTGGCCAAAATGCACACCATATAGTGCACTTAAGCTTCACTTCATCATGCTACGTAAGCAGCCTTCTCTGTGACCTGACCACAGTGATCTACTGCATGCATTTGTGCCCTTTATTTGTGCCCACATCAGCTGACTAATGTTTATTTGCAGGATTGCAACCTGTATCAGCTGATGAAGGACAGAACCAAGCTGATGCCAGAATCCCGCATCAGAAGCTGGTGCCATCAGATCCTGCAGGGGCTTGCATACATACACAAGCATGGCTACTTTCATAGAGACATGAAGCCAGGTACCCTCATAGCTTCACGTGAAACCCATCAGCAAGACCACAAGTTGCTGTGCAGCATACTTTATATTGCAAACTATAATACACAAACCCGGCATGTAGCGAAATTCAGCTCAAAGCGTCACTTGCAATAAGCATCCAGCAAATGCTACATGCAGCATGAGATTTACGTTCAATAGCTAATAGGTAAAAGCCGGTTCAAATTGCTTTTGCAGCATGGCCATAAAGCATACATCCTCCTTTTGACAGTGCTGCACAGCCCAGCCTGTACCTGCTGCACAGTAGTAGCAATCATGACAATGTTAGTGGGCTATTGCTTGACACACATGTTGCTCTCATTACACCCTGACGACATGCAGCTTGCATATTCTGTCATGTATTAAGTTGGTTCTGCACATGGCATACCACACTGGTTGCCGGCGTAATTTACATTGCTGCCCAAGGCTGAGGCCCTACCCCGTGAGGGGGCATCAGCTCTATCCCGTTATGTATGTGTGTCACCACTTGCAGAGAATCTGCTGGTACACCGCGACGTGGTCAAGATTGCAGACTTTGGGCTAGCCAGGGAGATCAGGTCCAGGCCGCCTTACACAGACTATGTGTCCACTCGCTGGTATCGGGCACCAGAGGTGCTGCTGAGGTCGCAGTACTACAGCGCTCCTATTGACATGTTTGCCATGGGGGCAATCATGGCAGAGCTCTTCACCCTGCGCCCATTGTTTCCTGGGAGCTCAGAGGTGTGCCTACAGCCCTTTCCAATCCCAAAATGTCTATTTCAATTTCAGAACTGTCATGCCTACACTTAGATGGTGGCTAAACTCAGAAACGCCTGGGGACAGTCAAAACGTGTTTCTACATTGTGGAGATGTGTTAGCAGTCACAAGCTCTAGACAGAACACAAGCCCTAGGCAGAACACAAGGTGTAAACAGAACACAAACCCTAGGCAAAACACTAACTCTAGACAGGAAATAAGCCCTAAGCAGAACACAAACCCTAGCCAGAAAACATGACCTGGGCACAACACAAGCCCTAGGCAGGATACAAGCCCTGGGCATGAGATAGGTTGTTCTGCACACGCCTGGTTTCTGGCATTCTTGAGCATCAATGTTTGTCATTCTCAGCCACATATGATATCATGACAATTCACTCACGTGCTGTATTGCGATGCAATGGGCATCTGTATGTGCAAATCCCTCACATGGCAATGTAGACATCTCTAGCACTCATCTGCCATGTGGCGCTGTGCTGTTAAGTCAGGCAATACAGGCAACAGCAGCAGTCCACCAGGAAGAAGATGCAGAACCCAAAGGTCGGTGGCCCTAGCACAGCAACAGGCACACCTATCAAGCATCTACCACAAGCATGACTCTCATTTTCCTGTTCCCTACACACAGGCAGATGAGATCTACAAGATCTGCAGCGTCATGGGCTCTCCAAGCCAGCAGTCTTGGCCAGAAGGCATGAAGCTGGCAGGCCAAATGAAGTTCAGCTTCCCTCAGTTCAGCCCCACACCCCTTGAGAGGCTGATACCCAACGCTAGCCCTGATGCCATTGATCTGATGACTGCCATGTGCCAATGGGACCCTGCCAAGCGCCCCACTGCTGTGCAGGCTCTGCAGCATCCCTTCTTCCAGGTACTTTCATATGCAAAAAGAAAAGAAAAGACTATGCCTTTCAGCGTCAACCTGCTGAGAAGCCAAGTAATATACCGGGCTGCCCAGGAATTTCATATACACAGACTATACTTTGATGGGCGTCTATATGTCATGCATGCAGTTGAGCAATCTTTCGATGCTGCGGTACAATCACCTTTTAGAGCTAAAAATGAAGAAAGCCTTATACGCATGCTATGTACTGTGGAGGGTGTGGCATATGTGCTGCTGACACAAAAGTGACATGCATAGGAAGAAAGCATTTTGTTGCATCAGATGCGGTGCTTTGTCCCATCAATGGTGACTGAAGTTGCAGTAATGTGCACGCTGCATTTGTCTGTCCAAGCATGGTATCTCTGCTGTTGCCAGTTGGCGTTTTTTGTACCCATGCAAGAGGCTGCTGATGTTCATGCCATGACAGCAGACACACTCCTCATTGCTGCAAGGGTTCACACATGCCACTAGTCAGCTGCCATCACTGCAGCTAGTCCTTGAAATCTCTCAGACTGAACCAACGTCTCTTGCTGTTTGCAGGCTGATATGCCATTGCCTTCACCAGTCACCCCCCTGGTGCTACCCCGCCAGACCTCCCCCCTCTACAACCCCAAGCCCGCCTTCAGCGCTAGCATCACTGCCACTGCGACGCTACAGAGCACCAGCAGTAACCCTGCAAAGGTGCACAACAGCAGCAGCAGCAGCACGCTGACATCTCAGCACAGCAGCAGTAGCACTGCAACAGCAGCTGTGCTGGCTAGCTTGCGGCAGCAGCATGGGGTGGGGATGCATTTGGAGCCTCCCAGAGTTGCTGAAGAGAGGCAGCAGCCAGGGCAGGACTCACAGGCTACTGCTACATCCCGAAGGTATGGGTTGTCTGGAGCCTACACATGGGTCTGTAGGCAACATGTTGACCTTGGTGTCTTGCCTGTTAACTGCACTGTCAAGAGCAAGCAGTCCCCACAATTGTATGCTTTGTGCTACTCAGCCAAGCTACTGTACCCCCTCACTGCATAAGAGATGTTTGCTCAAGCGAAAGGTGCCTGTGAATGTAATGATAAGCTGTAGAACACAAGGCATCGTGTGATATGAGCAAAATAAATACAGACAGACAGCTCTGAGCACTGCTTGCTTGTAGTCTGCTGCAATGTTTGCAGGCAGTCTGGTACTGCTTGGCCTCTAATCCGTATAGCACACGGGGTGAAAAGCACTGAGGTGCCGTTCTCTAGCACCTGATTCATTGCTTCCCTGGTTTGAATGCAGGCAATCAGGCAATGCAGAGTCAAGGCATTCGGCTAAATCCAACAGCCCTAAAGTGTCCAGTGCAAAGCGGCTGTCCAACGCTGCAACCCTCAGATATGACCCTGCATCTGCCAGGAAAGAGCTCACTCCTGCCCCTGCAGCTTCTGCTGCAACTTCCACAGGTGCGCACACTGTAGTCAAGCTTTTGTAACACACGCACCTGTGGGCAGCTTGACACTGAATGCAAGGTGCATATCAACCAATGTTTGAAGCTACAGCTACAGAACAGCCCTTGCATGCTGTTTCAGATTGCGCTCGCTACAGTACAGGCCGGATGCCAAATCTGCCCTGATCATGTGCCTGTTTGCATGAAGGGCTTTACTCACTGTACATCTTGACAGACCACCAGCCTCGACTTCTTTGCTGCTAGCACAAATATAGCAGCTGGTCTTGAGTCGTGCCGGCATTGGCAACCACAAGCATGCCCACAAGCAGCAAGATCATTGTTAACAGTATCAAAAAAAGGATGTCCGCTGCTATCAACAACAGGATGTCTGCAGCTATCAACAACAGGATGTCCGCTGCTATCAACAACAGTGCCTACTAAAAGATGTGCCGATGAGCCAAAAGCTCAGTCAGTTTGCATGCTGCAGGTAGGAGAGTTGTTAGCAACAACAATCTCTACTAAAAGATCAACAACCAGGTCTACTACAAGATCAAAAACAATGTCTACTGAAAGATGTGCCGCTTACTAAAAGATGTGCCGATGATCAGTCATCTTGCATGCTGCAGGTAGGAGAGGTGACAGTGCACAAAGCAGCACCCAGCCTGACAGTGCACGCTCTGCTGTGGAGTACCTGGGAGAGGAAGAGGAGAGCAGTGGCACCAGCAGGGTGGTGCCACCCCTGCCCCAGCCCATGCAAGCCCCTGCCCCCCAGGTACCTTGCAAACATGACTATTTGGCATGACCGCTTGACGTGATTACGCTTGTTGGGAATTCGCATTGAACTCACATGTTTGACATCAATGACATGACTGTTTGATATGACTGTTTGAACAGCCAGCAGCAGTTGTATGATGCAAGCCTGGCTGCAACAGAATGGCAGTAGAAGCCGTGCGCATGCACTGTAGCTGTTGATTTAGTCATGATTGGCCTTTTGTACCTGGCATACCCCAATGGTTGCCGGCATAGATGTGCATTCCTGCCAAGGATAAGGCCCTTCCCCATGAGGGGGCATTGGCTCTTGTGATACACTGTAGCTGTCCGCACGTAGAGGGCCAGTGCAAACTTGCACCACAGCTTTTGCAGTGCAGAGACTGCAGCATGCCGGCACACAGGCTGCAGAACGCCAGCCCTGTTGCTGTTGATCATGTGTTCAGCAAAGTTCCTGTGCTTTTAGTTGTTTTTCGAAAGAATTGAAAGGCGCTGTTTGTTGTTTTTACACAGGTCGTGTGCAAGCAGGCATCTGCTGACACAATGGTGTCATGTCTCCTACCTTTTGCTGTCAACTCAGTGACTTTTGTGGAATTTCTCTTTTATCTCTTCAAAAATATCAGAAACATATACAAAGAAGAGAGAAAGCATGTGCGTCTTCTTGATCATGGTGTCATGCCTCTGCAGGGCAGGGACAGGGATCTGCTAGCAAGGCGTCTCTCCAATGCTGCAGCCGCCAGCAGTGCTGCTGCTGCATCCTCCATACAAGCTGCACCACCACTGGAACGGCGGCTGTCCAGAAGGACCAGTCAACAGCTGCCTCAGTGGCAGCAACAGGGGCGAAGCAGCATGCAGCCAAATGCTGTTGATCTTGCTGGGCAACGCTCTGGGTCGTTGGACATGCAGCCGCCTGCCTTGCCGCAGCCGCGGCGGGCATCTAAACTGCAGAGTGCAGCTTCAGGTGAGAGGAGTGGAGTATGAGTGTGATGGCACTGTCAGGGTGTGCTGTTGTTTCCTTGAGTGACGTGGTCGCATTGCTATCGTTTCCTTGAGTGACGTGGTCGCATTGCTATCGTTTCCTTGAGTGACGTGGTCGCATTGCTGTGTGTGCATGCATGCCGCTGTGTTGTGAGTTTGCGCTGCAAAGCGCATGATCTGGTGCGTTTGGTGCTTGAGTGACGGTGGGTGCAGTTCCTTTGTGCTTCCTGAATGCATGATGTGTATGTGCGTGCCAGAAGGCTTTGCCACATTCTAATTACTAGCCCCTTTTCCTAGCAGTTTCATGCATCCTCACACGATGCCAACATTCACATGCTGTCATTATGAACTACAAAGAATGCCATTGCCTGCCTGTGACAACAATGTTGTGCTGATTGTGCCATTCATGCAGGAGCATTGTCTTCTTTGATGGTTCCTTCTGTCTTTGGCAAGCCTATTGGCAGATCTGGAGGTGCCTCTCCGGCAGCTCAGGACAGTAAGGGCATTATACCTGCATTGCCCACAAGACCTGACAGTCAGACTGCCATCGCCTCACCAAGCGCACTTGGTCAAGTCAAGCTTGGTCGCTACAGATCTGGCACAAGTCCTTTGGTCAGCGCAACATCTGGAAGGCCTATGCAGTGGGGCTTTGGCAATGCAGGGACCTCAGCAGTTGCTGCAGCAGCTGACAGGCCAAAGCAGACGTTTGAGTTGCCAACATTGACTAAGGGCACTGCAGGGTCGTTGGGGGTGAATAGAGGGGGGCTAGGGTCGGGATTGGGTCGACCTCAGCAGTCATCTGCCCAGCAGATGCACCATGTACCAGCTTCAAATCTGTTGAGTTACAACAGCAGACAGCTATTTGGTCGTCAGTATTAGCTTCTGAGTATTCATTTGTGTTGTCTTTATTTGCTCTTTCTGCTGCGAGTATAAACGATTCATGCAATAACAATTGTGCTGTGAGCCACGTCCTTGGCTAAGTGTGTTGACTGAATGACCAGTATAGTTTTGAGTTTATGACTCTTGTGGCAAATGCATGGTATGACGTTAATCTAGATGAGCTGCTTGTCACACTGGTGCATTTGCATCTGGCGTATCATAGTGTTTCATATTATACAATGCAAGACATTGCCCTCTAGCATGACACCCAGCACTGACAATGCATTGCCCATAATGTCGAATAACAGAAATCTGCGTTTGTCTAAGCTCATGCTCCAAAAATATAATACACAGATCCTAGAACAGTCTGTCATGACGGAGGACGTACAGCAGCATCTATGACTAAGTGACTGTCATTCTTTGTCCTACTGCTAAGCACATCTGTCACGGAAAGGGATGCTTAGAACTCCTGGCTGACACTGCCAGATGCACCATCCTTCTTTCCAGTCTTCTTTGGCAACAGGACGCTGTGGATGTTTGGAAGCACTCCACCAGCAGCAATTGTAACGTTACCCAAGAGCTGCAGGAAGATGCACAATGTCAGCAGGTGACAATACATGCCAAGAGTACTTGCCGGGGTCCTTGATCAGGCTTTAGCAGATACATACCTTGCTGAGCTCCTCATCGTTTCGTACGGCTAGCTGAATGTGCCTGGGCACAATTCTAGTCTTCTTGTTGTCTCTTGCAGCATTGCCGGCCAATTCCAATACTTCAGCTGCAAGGTACTCTAAAACTGCTGCCTGCACATTGCCAGCAACGCACATCATTCAAGCAAGCGATGACGAGTACAATTTACAAACATCAGTCCACAGCGTCGTGATGCCTTACCAGGTACACAGGTGCACCAGCACCAATCCTTTCTGCGTACTTGCCCTTCTTGAGGTATCTACATGATCAGTGCTTTGCGTGTCAGAGCTGTCTTCGTGCGCGCGACATAGTGAAGCAGGGTCCAAGTTATGTGCTAATGGATTGACAATTGACATGATTGTCACCTGGCAATACGCCCGACAGGGAACTGCAAGCCTGCTTTTGCTGATCGACTGACTGACTTCTTACCAGCGGTCTTTCCCTTTCCACGGCCTGACATTGTTATCAAACGTACACGACGCAGTCAGTGACTGTTAGAAAGTCTCAGAAATTTGGCCGATCTGTACGAATGCTGTGCCTCGAGGGACTAGGCATTGCCTAGTCAAATATCAGCAAAGCAGCTAGGGTAATTTAGGGCACATTTGAATTTGTATGTCCTCAAGGCTGTGTACTGGAAGTCATTGGCGCTCAAAGTGCTGTGCAGTTGCAATTTCGTGTATGAGCTGGGCGCACGATTCAAGACAGGACCTGGCAGAGTCATGCAGTCAACTAATGTTTATTTCACAGTGTGAACAACAAGCTACTGTACCTGTTTTGCCTGCAACATGTACAGCCACAGTGGACTGCAGAGGGTTCAATAGGCGACTAGCAATATCATCTCTCGGAGTGGGCCACATAAGCAACACACTGTTACTTACAGAGACATGCAAACATCAGGCTGAGGGACAATTGTAGCTCACTCTCAAATGTTCATCAGGAGCTGCCTGTACGACGCAAGAGTGTTGCACAGTCTCTGTATCATACCTCACAGGGCCCCGCTGCATGTGCTAATGCAACCTCTGTCCATCATTGCATTCATTGAGCATGCGACATTAACTGCATTCCATCAGGTAACACTGCTGCAGGAGGTGCACATTGATGCTTGATCCAAGCGCTAGCAGCAGCACACTACTGTGCTGGGCAGCTCGCAGTGCCAAAGTAAAATCTAACAACATTACTGTTGCTGCCAGGGAGTGCAAGCACGCTCAGTGCAAGCTTCTCTGGAGATGGCAAGACTGACCTCGTACATATCTAGCTAACGCTGCGAAGCTTTTTGTATTATAAAACTACAGCAGGCTTTTGATAGATCTTTTCACGTTTAGGCATCAATCGGACAGGTGCTTCAAAGGCGTCATATCAAGAGTGGAAGGACCCATCAAGTTAGTCCCAGTTTTGCTGAAGCAGGAGCCATGACAGGGGCAGTTCCACTCCTTCTCATGCGGATTCCACTGCAAGGTGCAACACAGCAGTCAGAATTAATACTTCCACTTGTATGTTGAGTGCCAAATCCCACAGAAGAACAAATTGTGCATTACCTTTGACGTCGCTCAAAATGGACAATTCAGACCCAGTGAATAGTACCATTGTGTGTAGTCACTCTGTCAGGCCTGACTGCTGGCCACACTTTTGCCGAGCAACCGACACATCACTTCATAGACTTCAAAGAAGTACAAGACTTGTTCTGTCTAATCGCTACATCCGTGTCATGCAAATGAGTAGCCCTTGAAGTTTGACCAGCCCTTGAGGTTTGACAGGCATGACTGACCAACTATGGCATGTGACCACAGCATGCAGAGCAGCCTAAGAACTGTCAAATTGAGCCCAAGCATGTACTACAGACGAACGACCATAGACCAGTAGTGCAAAAGACAACGCAACTAAAAACACTGTTCAGCTGTCATTACACAAGGCATCACCACCCAAGTTGTAAAAGGCAGCCCAAAAGGCAAAAGGCACAATGCTCAAAGGGGAAGCCCTCAACACTGACCTGTAGAAGGCAGCCCAAGTGGGGACAAAGGGCAGAGAAGGCATGCTTTTTGCCCTCTTCATCCTTGTAGACTGCCACCTTGCGAAGGCCCTTCTGGACAGTGGCTCCACTGTTAGGTGCCATGTCCTCTATGTCCACATTGTGCAGCTATGGCGCTACCATGCTTACAATACTCTGCAGTTGCAACCAAACATTATGCAGCTGTGGCGCTACCATGCTTAAAATACTCTGCAACTGCAATCAAACATTATGCAGCTGTGGCGCTACCATGCTTACAATACTCTGCAATTGCAACCAAACATTATGCAGCTGCGAATCTACCATGCTTACAACACTCTGCAATTGCAACCAAACAGTGGTATGTCTGCAATTGCAACCAGACAGTGGTACGTCTGCAAAGCGTGTGATGCATACTATGTCCATGTGGTACAGAGGCAAGGAGGCATCAAACTCGCACACCTAGAAGGAATGTTTTCTGTTGCGAGGCAGGCATCATCAATCCTCACACACACTTGCTGTCCAACCAACTGTAATCTTGACATGCAAATGCCTGAACATTTGAGCATGCTCAAAGACTTTCCTTCATGCCATGCTTCACAATACACTTTCTTGTTGTGTTCCACAATCACTCCACTTACCAGTATAGCATTGGTGAATGAGGTGAGATTCAGAGGACATAAATGGGTTAGCATTTGGGGGTTCAGGTTTTACTGTTCAGTTTTGATTGGTTTACAGCCTGAACAGTAAACTCACTGTGACAGTGTTCTTGATGTAGGTAAAGCTGAGGGGGGGTAGCAGAGGGGGGACCCAGGTCAGGTGTCTGCTGGGGCTGTACAAATCCGCATACACATTCTTCTTTCCCAATATTGCATCTGCAACAGACATGCTTGTGGCTGGTGCAAGCGTGTCTTTTGCACAGCATACGTCTTGACAGCACAGGCAATCTAGGCAGTTGCATGACAATCTGCACGTGCAGTAATGACAGTGGATAGTGCAATGGTGATTGGGTGATGTGGCATACGCTTGCAGCAGTCATCAGGGTGTCGCCCATCAGATCTTGTTTGCGCTGTGTGACTATGTAGCAGCTGCTCAAGGCACAATGCTGTTGGAGACCAGATCTTAAGTTAGTACAGACTCATCTCAAAATGAAATGGTGAAACATGCAAACCAACAAAGGGAACTCCTTTTCATTTGCTATAACAGCAGGCATTTATGACAGACAGCACCTGCTTGCTTGTCCTTGCAAGACAACACTGATATATGTATACGTACTTGCATGCGCAGCATGTGTTGAGATGAAATTTGAGCTATGCAATCAGTGCTGATGTATGTGATTGGTCAGCAGTAACCGAGCTGAGATGATCACGCATGGCATGGAGTCAACGCTGGTACATGTGGGTAGTGATCCAAAAACTCACCTGAGATGATCATACCAGCCAGAGTCCCACCCGTCAGGATGTGTCCACAATCCCCAGTGGCAATATAGTAGTTTCCCATGCTGGTTGGGGACTTGCCATACAGCCCCAGCATTTCCTGCGTCTCAAAGATCTGCAGCATGAAGCAGCAGACATCAGTGCAACTTGTCATATTAGGCTGCGGAAATGCTGGCAAGATTTGGCATTTTTGGCACATTTACATGCAACATGGGTTGGCATGTGCAGACAGCATACATTGAAGATGCTGTTTCACAATGGCATGCATGCATCGGACATTGCATGCCCGTATCTTTGAGTTTTGCTCGGCAGCAGCAGAGGCCCAACAAGACCATGTGCAGGATAGCATCAGAGAACAAGGGTGGGACACACAAAGAATGGAGGGGTCAAAGGGGGTGGGTAAGCTTACAGTCCAACTCCACTGATGTGTGCGCTTCTGAGCTGATGTCCATCTCTGCTTAGCCCAAGACTCCAGCCTGCATGGGACAGATCACAACCGGTCAGCATGGCATGCAAGTATGGTGAACAACATTCTCATAACCTCAATGCCAGGACAAGAGCTATGTGAAAGAGCTCATCATGTACTCCAGAGGCTGCTATAGGTACACAAGTCGTTGCTGGCATGATGATGTTGTTGCTGCTGTTGAGGAATGCCACAATAAGAACTCATATAGGGAGCTGAGCAAGGCTGTGAGTACCTGACCATAAGAGAAGACACATGTTTTGTGAATGCATGCATGAGTGCATGAGTGCATGAAAGGATGAGGGAGTGGGTGGGTGGGTGGGTGGGTGGGTGGGTGGGTGGGCGAGGGAGCTAACCATGAAAAAATGAGTGTGTCAGTTGGGTGAGTGGGTGAGTATACGAGCGTCATAGGTGTATGCAGGACCAGATGCAATAAAGCTGCCACTGTCACCTAGTGCAATGAAGTGTAGGCTTGCTGCGTACATCACCCTATGCAATGTTTTGTCAGCCAGAGTGGACACAGTAGATACACAGCCGTTCGTGCAGTAGACAGCTGGGCTCACTTGTTGTAGACATCTGTGTACGACTCACGGCTGATCCCTGGTCATGTTCCTCTCCTGATACAACCAGCAGGTCCAACCCCCAGCAGAAGCCCCCTCAACTACCCTCGCACTGTGATGGGGGCCTTCAGTGTCAGCGTACACTGCATTCTTGACCGAGCCTTGTGGAATTCCCAGAGCCACAGCATACCTGTGCATCACAGTATGTGTGTCAGGTTTTGCATAGGATCCACCATTTGCATGTGATGTAAAGCGTGTGGCCTGCAGCAGTCTTACATGCAGGGCCTGCACAAAAATTGACATCAATCTTGATGTTTTGTGCCTTGCCGGTGACTCACGAGCTGTCACTCTTTGGTCCTGTGCTGCAAAGTATCAACATGCTGCAAACAGAAGATAGAGGCAGTATTGTTATGCAGATGAGTGCAGCAAACACACATTGTGCATACATACGCGTGGTTTTGATATCTCCAAGCATTGCATGCACGTTGAATCGGCTCAAATCAGGCAGAACAATAAGACGTGTCAAACTTGAATGCATACAAATGAGATAGGGACAGTTGCAATCTGTGCTGTTGTGAGTGTTGAGAAACTGGTATTGCTAGCTTTTGCTACTGCTGCTGTTGTACATCAAGGGATGAAGGATGACACTGAAGCTACACTCGCACTCTTGTACATCATTGTGTGCTATTTGACATGTACCTGCGACGAGGGAATTGCTTGCCATGTACGGCCATAGCTGTGAAGGCAGAGTCCAGCAGGTTCTTAGTAATGGGACAGCCTGTGGCTAACACCACTCCATCACGTGCTGTTACCTGCTCAGCACACCTATTGCTTCTGCAAGAGAGTTCTGCAAGAATCTTAGCATGTGCCCCTCATGTGACAGGCATGCCATAGGGACTGGGACAGATGCAGTGTAGGTGCCCTGATGTTAGTCTCATGAAGTGCACAAGGTACATCACCAGCCTCAAGGTGTCATTCAGCAGCTTTCAGAGATGACTCAGCAGTGACTCAGCAGCCTGACTCAGCAGTGACTCAGCAGCGACTCAGGCGTGCAGATAGTCAGGGCCACAAGCACTGTAGCTCCTTGCTTACCTTGTTGCCAGCCATTGTGGTGACATGGTTTGTGTCAGGCTTCCGAACACGAGTTTGCTCATAGATCTGCCCGCCTTTTGCCACAAATGCTTCAGCTAGGCCATTCAGATACTGCACCGGGTTCAAAACAGCACTGCCAGAGAACTCCAAGCATTGCTGGAAGCCCCCCACCTCTGATCCTCCTCCTAAGTTTACCTGAGATTGGAAAATACCACTGGCTCGGTGACATTCCAAACTCACTGACATGTATCACTTGCTGTCCCTCATTTGCTGCACTGGGTAGTTTGCTGCATTTGGTAGACAGTGCATGAAACATGGTAAAGCCGAACACTTTTCATCCTACAAAAAGGTACGGCCTACTGTGCATGCACAAAGTATTTGCGATGGAACATGTATGCATGCTGATGCAGCAATGTTGCCAAGGTACAGGCAGCTACAACAGGCACATGCTGGTCAAATCCAGCATGCTGATGTTATGCTTGCGTAGAAGGATTCTCCAGCAGCACTGCAGAGACAGGCATTTGACATCATCTGCTTTACAGAAACTGAATGAGGGCTGCTCATGAGGCTTTATGATGCTGTTGCCATATTATCTGTGGGCATGAATGACGCTTTTGACGCTGACTAGCTGATAATCTCTTATCAGAAAAGCAGCACGATCCTGGATGCAGTGTCATAGGGCACTGCAGTGTCTTGATGCATACCTGCTTGGCCTCGGCACCAGATCCAGCAAAAGCTTTGGCTTCAGCTGTAAGTGTCCTCTCACTGGCCTGGATGTAGCCCTGAACAGGTGTGTACTGGCAGGGAATCGCCTCTTACTTCACCAAACTATGCACCACCTCAATGGCATCAAAGTGACTTTGAACAACTTGTGATGCAACTTTCTGGCCATAGGACTTCTGGAGTGTACTGAGCTGATGGTTGTTCCAGGCCAACAACTCCCCTGTGTCTTTGCCAGATTGGCCGGCGCCTCGCACCCTGCCCTCAAGCATGACCACTTTCTTGCCTGAGTGGACAGAATGTGCAGTCAGCACCAGCACATGCATATTGCGTACCGTCAAGACCTGCGAAGGGTCACCAAATCAACTAGGCCACATCGGTGTTCAGCAAACAGACCAGTAGTAAGCTTCAGCGCATAAGCAGCACGACTACAACAGGTGATCAGCTGTCTTGAGAGCTTGGTACCAAGTGCACCGGTGCAGTCGAGCACACGCACGTCACTGTCGTCAGTTCGTCTTCTTCGTCCATACCTGCGACAGCCAACCGATACGCGGTCGTTAAGCCAGCTATGCCGGCCCCAACAATGCAGACATCCGTCTCAAGGTCCCTTGATAACGCCGCATGCTCGATGCTTTGACCACCCTGATTCCAGCAATTATCGCTTAGCCCCTCCAACATCGTGCTGGGCACCCTGTGCCTCGATATGGAGGAGAAGAGAGAGGCACACACAGAAGAATTTGCAGGAGCGACAAGGGGCGAGCTTTGCTTTACGAGTGCTGTTCTCAAGTCGATGATCTTGCAGACTTGACCTAGCACTCGCATCAGCGAGACGCTGTAAGCACTTTTCTTTTAGATGGACGAGAAGTTGTGCGGCGGGATACTGCAAAGCTGCACCATACAACTTTCGATGCGGTGAAGGTGCTGCGACCGCATTCTGTACTGCGTGACTGTTGCATCTGCCACGAACTCGTGAGCCATGTGTACCACATGGCCATCACAACAATCTTCTCAAAATGCGCAATTTGCACAGGTCCATCTTCAACTTCAGCACGAGGTGTCATCAACTATTCATTGCCTCAGCAATGATCGGAATGGACTCCCGGGGCTGCAAGTCATACAGCCTAATTATCACAAGCTGAAGGGTAAATGCCCCTAGTATGAACAGATTCAACAGTCGCGAGCAAAGCTGTTTGAAGTTTGTGGCACAAACAATTTGGTAATCACACTCAAAATTGAGGACAACACGTGCACACGCATTTGCAACTAACCTACTCAGTAGCTAAAATTGAGCTGCAGAATGGCACCTCGATATAGATATATGTGTAGTGCGTATGTCACACAGGCATTCATTATACCGGTAAACTGCATGGCTGATTCATGTAAAATGTAACACACACTGCTGACACAACTAAGCCCCATTTGGGCAAGCAGCGAAAGTTGCGCTGATGCTTAGGACAGGCAAAAATAAGCAAACTCAACAATTGACTTGTGCTTCATACAGAGGGTCATCATCTCTGATGCAGTTCCAGTTGATGGAATTGTGATCCTCATGACCCACATGCATCATGTTCACCTCACGCTATGTGTGAGTGTATTTGCCATCTACCAGGAAGTGCTGTAAAAGCCTTGGTCAGTACAGAAGCAAGGAAATGACATCCGTCATAGTCAATAGTCAAAACAGGCTGAACAGGAGTGTCAGGCAAAATTGAAAGCATGCATGTCAACATGCTTGTATTGAGCAGCCTCTTATAGCAGTGGCAGCTCAGGCCGCGTGTAATGTCAAAGCTTGTTGAGGGCATCACCCATCAACCTTTGATGTGTATGATGATGCGGCCCAGGTATCATGCCTGTACTGTGACACAACTGCCTTCATCTTCTGCTTGAGGTAACCAACTTTGGCATTTTTGGTGAGCAGTGCATGCCACTCAAACCATGGGACAACTATGACATACCATCCCTGCCTCTCCAATACAGAGTTCCTAAACAGGGCTCTGCCATCTGGCCTGCATTTCACAGCAAAATCTGCATTGTACAGCAGCTCTGCATTCCAGATCAAAGTCTGCAAGATTCTGCAATATGAGCTCAGGCCTGCCGACACTGCCTGATGCAGTGCGAGCAGGCTGCGTTTGCAATGCATGCATCCGCTTCTCAGATTGGAAGCTTGTGGTGTATTTGCAGCAAGGTTGGTTTTGAGCCAACATTGACCACAATGTGCTTATTGACTTTCGCAATACCAAAAACATATAGTACGATGTATATGCGCAGAGCCTTACCTAGTGCCAGGATGTGGTCCTTTATCCAGTCTGTAGTGCTCAAACAAGTAATGGGTATGCCCATCAGCTTCAATGGCAACCTTGCAGGGCACCTTGGGTTGGGGCAGCATTGCGATGTCAATGTAATGCAACCCATCTCCAGAATCATAGTGGGAAATGGCTTGATAGCTGCAGCCACAACTTGTGTGAAGTCAGTTGCTGCAAAGTCATTAGTTCTATCAACGCCCACCAGTTGCCAGTATGGCAACACAGAAGAAGACATGCAATAAGAGAGGGAGCAAAGAAGAACATGATAGAACGGATGGAAAAGCGTACCCCATTTGCAAGAAGGTGTGGTACACGTGCTCCTCAAAAGGGGACTGGAGTGATGCCAACTGACGCAGGGGCCATTCTGTTTGCACATGGCGAGTGACCTGCATGCAACACCTGCTGTCTTCACAGGTTACCTGGAAGCTTGCAGGATGAGCTGCTTGAGGTTTCTTGTATGTAGGCATTTGATTTTCGGTTGGCATGCTGCAGAGTCATGTGGTATGAATGACATGCTGCAATAAAACGGCACATAATGCACTTGGTGTCATCAAGACTGTTATTTTGCAGATCTCAGCTATTGTTGATACACTGATAAAGCGTTATTACTATGATTATGATTATGATTATGATTATGATTATGATTATGATTATGATGATTACGATTACGATTACGATTACGATTACGATTACGATTACGATTACGATTACGATTACGATTACGATTACGATTACGATTATGATTACAATTATGATTATGAATATGATTATATTTATGATTGTTATTATTGTTGATACACTAAGCAAGCAAAGGCGGCTCACCTCGAACCACTCAGCGTACGCCGGTGTGCTTTCGTCTGAGGGTCGCAGAGCCTGAAGAGCTTGATACAGCTGCCCCACAGTAGCGTCCAACATCACCCGCCTGGGAAACCTGAGAATCATTGTCTTGAAGTACTCCAAATCAAGCACACCTAGCACAGCTAGGCTCCATGCCACAGTGCTGTCATGCTGAATCAGGAAGGGCTTCTTGCTTGCAGCATAGCTCTCCTTGAAGCACTGCAGCATGTGTGGAGGCGGCAGGTACCCTAATGTGGCACATGTCCAAAGGATGTTGTTCAAACCCTGAGGCTGATCTGCCCCCTGAAGTACTCCTTGGTAGAAGCTTGTGATGATCAGCTCAGCGACAGCTGGCTCTATGTGTAGCCGAAGGGAGGCAAACGCAAACATTATCACAGACAGAGACTGCATGTGTTCCTCGCTGTCAAAATGGTCCACAGCGAGCTGTTGCTTTATGTTTGCACAGCGCGCTCAATAAAGTGTCCGTTCCCCGGGTTGAGACCAAGAACTCCACATGCCCATAGAACACTACTGAGGCCTTGCAGAGTTGCTGAAGTCTGAGTTTCAATGAATCTCTGTCCAAGCTTGTCTTCAGCTCCAGCATGCAAGTCATCTGGTCTGATTTGCAACCGTGCACATGCCCAAAAGACATTGCAAACTGTGTGATTGCTGGCTCCAGGGATTTGTTGGAGGTTTCTTTCCATCATCACTGCAGCAATGTCTGGGATCAAGGGGTTGTGGAGGGAAGTCCTGTCAAACTTTTGTGCTCTAAATGTCACATGTGCCATTGATAGAAGCGCCACTGACGCCCTTCTTGAGTCAAATTTGCCTGGATGATCTTGAGCCCAGACATCAATCTGCTGTAGGAAGTTTGTCAAGGCCTGTGCTGCAGAGGATCTGTCGTGCATGGCCATGGCAGCAGTTTCCCTTGCCATTTTGATGCAGTGGGTCAGATGTGACATGTCTGTAATTCGCCCCTCATAAGCTGGTTCCAGTTTGTTGCGCTGAACATCACACAACATCCAAGTGAGCTAGACGCAAGGCAAGAAGCTCGTGTAGAAGACAAAATCTGCATCCAATTGACATCAGCTGCCGTGCTGCTGCACCTGCTCAGATGTCGCTGGAGGTCCTCTCTCAAATTTCTTGTCGGGTGGTTGATACGCTTGCGCAAGACCAGAGAAGGCACGCGCTGTGTCTGGCATATCACCGTGCCTACCAGCAAAATCAGGTATCAAACTGGAGCTGTGCTTGACAACCACGTGAATAGCAGTCACGACATACCATGGTAGCCGCTGCGCGTTCCTGCATATACGACATGTGGACTGCAGGACAGCCTGGCTTGCCGCTGACAACGTGACAGCCCCAAGGCTTTGAAACAGGTGACTTAAGCCTGACATGGTCAACATGGTTGCCGTCGAGCAGATCTGATGCTCTATACCATTACATGGTTGCGACAACTTTTCATGACAGTCATGATACCAGTGATGGGCCAAAACATGCAGCAACCGAACAGTGCAGTGTTTCGTGCAGCTAATAAATCACAAGCGGTTCTTCGTAACCAGAGGATTGCATGAACGTATGCAGGCCTGCGTCGCGGAAATAAAGGGTTTTCACAGTTGCAACCCTAATATGCGTTTCTGTCTCTGCGCATGCAGTGCAGTGTGTTGTCATTGTTGCTTCATGTCAGTGACATGTCGAACTGTACACCTTGCATCAGGGGCAGGCCATCACAAAATTTTCCCGGGCAGGCCTGTCGCGCACATGCTGCAAGCTCAGGACCGTGCTTGAGTGCTCACAGCCGGCTGCGACATCGACCATTTGGCCAAAAGGTCCCAGCGACTCACCGCCGTCAGACGCAAGTGGCTGCCTTCTTGAATGTACCTTTTCCTGAAATCTCCCCAGATGTTCTGATTCCGCCATTCCAGTTTTCCAATGTTGCCATATCTGTGTTGTGGGCACCCATCATCATCGCACCTAAATGGAAAGTCACAGAAGCTATAGCCAAGTCACGTTGGTCAATTATCGTCCCAAGCATAGCTTTCCTCTATTTTTTCCTAGCTGCAACCGTCATCGACTCCCCAGATCTTGCTGATGTGTTCCAGAAAAGCATTTTCCTATTCACAGACGGAGCTGCAGATCCCAAGAATATGGCTAAGTTGTTGAGCAGCCCAGCATATGCTGCTCAGGACTGGGTGCATGTACTCATATGGGACTATGGAGCAGGCAGACTCATATACCTGGATGCACTAAAGAAGGGTGTTCCTATCAGGCCTGCTCTCTTGGTCACATTCATAGCAGGACCTATTGGTCTTTTGGTACATGAGCTCACATGCACCATAGCAAAGCCTGACAAGAACGCCCACCAATCTTGAAGTCTTTGATTAGAGTCCTTGATAGATCATATTGCACATACTCATTTCCTTATATCAGGGTATTGACCTGATGTTCAATTATTGATTGGTTGTGTGGGGAGTGCAATACGTTCAAGGCTGTGTCAACAGGCCAGCATAGACAGATCCTCAGGAGTATTGTTTGTTTACTGCGCGCCAGCAGGCCCTCCGAGAGAAGGGTACTGTGTATGTGTGCTGACTTTCGTTCATTTTCCACTGGACTGAGTAGTGTTGCTCGTTATTTTCAAAGGTTGTGTGAAGCCCACTTTGAGCTTTATGGACAATTCTGCCCTGCAACACTTGTAAAGTGTGACGACGATGGTGAAAAGATTGAGGCAATTGGTGCCACTGTGAAGACGCTTGCAAGACTTGTATGCAGTGATCAGATCAGCACGCCACATGTTGAAGCCACAGCATACGGTCTCGTAGCAAGAATCAAACAAGCATAACTCCTCATGGATCACAATTCAACTCGGATGCCATCAGTCTACCGGTAATTCGAATGAGACAACGACTCCAAATTTACACCACCAAGTGCAAATTTCTTTACTCCGTTGCGATTTAAATTCGCGACGGAGTAAAGCAGTAGCAGAGGCAAGATGATGGAGGCATTAGTGCTCTAGGCTAGAAGGCACGAAGAAGCAAAAACAAAGCAGAATCGGTACAGATCTAGGCAGGCCTGCTATGACTCAGGTCTGATCAATCATGCTGAAACACAAGGCTGTGACACAGGGACTAGACTAAGTTGCCTGCTAACAATTGTACAAGAGTCCAGACATGAAACCGCACAAAGGTGTCTTGCGAAGGCTTGCGAAAGGTGTCAGGCTTTTTCCAATTCCCAAATGTCATTTGAATTCAGAAATGTCATCCCTACACTGAAAACATAAACTCAGAAACGCCTGGGGACAGTAAAAATGCGTTTTCTACATTTTAGAGATAGAAACTGTAGGGTAATAGCAGACACTCTATCTACGAAGATATGCTCTCAGCACTTGTCAGCAACCCCAACAAGCAATTCATCCCAACTGAAGCCACAAAAACCGCACCACTTTAACACATAACTGTGGGACCTATGCACCAACAGCCACGACAGCTGGACTATCCTCCTTGGGCTGACCACTGCATCTGTCTCTCACTCACATTAAACCCAGGTCATGAAACGCGCAGATGAGCCCTGTGCGGTTGCCAGAACATTTACTCCTGCTGATGCCAGGATGTGTTCTCCTGCTGTGACTAAGATGGCCATGGGTCAACTCTTCATCTAACTGCTGGGGGGGGGGGGGCGAGTTCTGCGAGCAGGGGTACCCCTCTCTGACTGCGCAGATGCAGCATCAATAGGCAGCCATGCTACTGCCCAGCTGAGTCATACCTCCATTTGCCGGCACAGAGCACACATGTGCTTCTCTGACATGAGTCATCCCTGTGGTTGTCAGGCTGACGTTCAACCTTGCTGCCAGGGCAAGTGAAGCATACTGTTCAAGCAGGCCGCCACTGCTGATGGCTGGGGTAAACAGCCTGCTGTGACTGAAACCTTTTGCCACAGCAGTTCACAGTCTGATGCAAAGACTGTCAAGGTGCAAGAACTTCTGATTCTGATGGCCAAAAATCCCCCATGCCTCTGCCAAGATGCTGCCCTCCTGCTTCTGCCAATGACAACTATTGCTTGGCTCTCACACCACACCAAGTTCTGACGGAGGGTGCACTGGGGGAAGGGGGAAGGGAAGAGGGGGGGGGAGGGGGCAGGCACAGCCAGGGAGCTGTTCTAGTCAAGGGGTGGTCACTGAACACCAGCCTGAATGTTGTCATAGAGTGGCGCTGATGATGTCGAAAATCTGCTGTGCTGTTGGGCGAGCAGCCGGGGACTCATTGAGACATGTGTCTACCAAATGAGCTATTGCTTGTGGACACTCCTCAGGCACCTGCACCAAGAGAATCAGCTGATCAGCTTTCGGCACGTATGCAATTGGATGCAATTGGTACCATGTGTACCCAACACTGCCCCAACAGGACCTCTTACAAGGAAGCATTCAGGGCACTATGTACCTGACCCTGGAGAACGAACCTGGGGAGGGACCCTGGGGAATGACACATCACTCCATGCATGACCAGATGCAAGTCAGCAGGTGACCATGAAAGGCTTTCTGCCAACCAACACATGAAATGAACAACAGCATCATGCACCAGCACTGCACAGTAGGACCAAAATGAGGTGCAAATGGTAGGTGTGACATCAACATCGCTACATTGCACCATGCTTAGTCATGAAGACTACATCTCTGCAGTGTACACCAGCAGCAATGAAGATGGGCCCACACACTCTGGAATATAAAAGACATGAATAGAGATGAACAGAAATCAAGGGAGAATATGCATACCCGAATATCACGCAGGGTGCCCCTCTGAGGGGTCTCCTGAGTGATGATCTCCCACAGCACAACGCCATAGCTGAAGATGTCAGCCTTCTCATTGCACCTGCACACACCCATCAGACCCATTGCAGCATCCATTCATTCATGTGATACTGTTGTGACTGTTTGAGAATTACTGTCACTGTTATTGTCATTGATGTCATCATTACTTCGTTGTCATCATTACTGTAACTGCTATTGTCATGAAGAATGTGATGCTGTTACAGGTATTACAACGCAGGCAGATTATGTCTCCTAGGGCCTGAGCCCTAAGCAAGAATCTGCTTTTGACACAGTGAAGACATCCTGCTCGCATACCACACGAGTAATGACAGCCAGTGTACACTGCAAGGTACGCCCTGGATGCCACATGGCTTCGATCGCTGCACAGTGGTACTGCAACAAACAACATCACGCAGACACACAAGTTGATTCTCGTCAGCTTAGCCAAACTTTAGGCAAAGTCCTGCAAAAAGGGCTGGTGACTTTCAACAAGCAAATCATGATTCAAAAAGTAACCCAAAAGCAGCACACTCTAAACTGCAGGCACGACTCGATTGCAACTTGAAGAGACGTGATCAGTCTTACTTGTGGTTGAACAGCATCTCAGGAGCAGCGTAGTCGAAGGTGGCCTGCACGCTAAGGCCAGTGTTGGAGGTGCTGCCCATGATGTGGGCGAGGCCCACATCGCAGATCTTGGCCTGGCTGTAGTCGCCGGACAGCAATACGTTGCCGCTCTTGATGTCCCGATGCAGCACGCCGTGCGTGTGCAGGAAGTGGAGGCCCTTGACGACGTCCAGCGCAATGTGGGCTCCCTTGTTGTGCCACCGCAGCTGAGCAGCAGCCTTGCTGCCTAGGCCCTTCAGGGCATGCCTCAAATCCCCACCCTGCATCACCAGCCCTTACATGATGTGTGGGAGCTGCAAATGCTCTTTACAATCCCGTTTTAATTCAGATTTGCCATCCCTACAGTGAAATGTTTTTGAACTCAGAAATGCCTGGGGACGCCTGAAAACACAATTTTATAGTGGGGCGATGTTCTAGCTCATACAGGGAGCCACTCAGAGGCATTCAGTCAACAAATGAAATGAATGATGACGGATAGAAGGTGTACCTCCATGTACTCTAGAACAAGCAGCACCTTGCCATCCTGCTCACAGGAGCCGTAGAACTGCACCAGGTTCTTGTCAAAGCTGAGTACCTTCCACATCTGTAACTCCTGCACATACAGACAGACAATACATTCAATCAATGAATCAATCAATCAATCAACTAATCAGTCAACCAATCAATACCTGTACAGACAGAGAGTGCCTTCTGTGAAGCACAGACACTCAGGCTGACAGGGACACACGCACAGGCAGACAAGGACACAACCAGAGGAGACAGGCAGGCAGCATGCATATGGACACAAGCATGGACACATTAACAACCAAATGAAACAGACAGACAGACAGACAGACACACACAGACAACACAGAGACACACAAAAAGACTATCACAGACATACATTGTCTGCCACAGAACTCGGGCTACACATTCTTTTATCGCAGACAGCAAAGGCTGATCCCAGTTGACAAGCCAGCAAAACAGGTGGCATGGTCTCATGCAGTTGCTTCCAGTGACAGCACTTGCAAAACCACGTCAATTTAGTAAAAAGAAGTGAACTCCAGCACTTACCCTGTCAATATTGTCGGCAGCTTCAGAGACAGGTACGTGAGGGGACACAAGGCGGCTGTGAATGGTCTTTACAGCAACATCTTGCATGCCCTTCTTTGCCTTGTACACCTGTGACACATACACACACATCTCATGTCTATGGTGAGACAGCACTGGGCAAAGAGGGATGAGGCTCCTTGCTCAGTGCTCAGCTGTGAGTGCCTCATCAGGATCTGAGGTGAGCAGAAGCTTGTGTTTGCTGACCATGTGCTGATGCCACCAATCAGAATCCGTCAGTGCTTGCTGCAACATGAGACAAATGTCTGTGTATTTGTGCGTCTGTCATAGTGATTGTGTGCTTGTGCCCTGGGAGCTCATGCATGGCTGAAATGATCAGAAGGCTTCAGCGCAGTGCTGCTGCTTGCAATGCTTGCAAGCTGGCAGACAGAACAAGCACAATCATTCTGCTACAGGATGACACTGCAAGGTGTCAAGGGAGACAAGTAGTGTCTTTGTGCACAATGAAAGCAGGAGGCAAACTCACCACCCCAAAGCTACCCGACCCCAGCTGCCAGGGACCCCCCTTGGGGTGCTCACAGATCTTGATCTGCTCTGGGTTGATCACCCACGCCTGCACTGGCCCTGATAAGGGCCCTGGCAGCTGCACCTGCCCTTGGCCCTGCCCTAAGCTGGACTGCAACTGCCCTGGCGCAGAGGACAGCTGCCCCTGCCCTTGGCTCTGCACTGGATGCAGCTGCCCTTGCTCTGAGCTGAACTCAACCTGACTCAGACTCAAGCTGTGGTCACTGCTCAAGTCTGAATTGGAGCTGCAGTTTCGGGTGCTCAGCTGACCATGCTGATTGCTGCAGGAGTCTTCCCTGAAGGGGTAGTAGGAGGAGGCCTCCAATGGGCCATGGGGCCTTTCAGCCCCAGAGGCAAGCTGCCCTTCAGCCCAATCAGAAGGAAAGGCCTGCTGGTGCTGATGCTGCTGGTGGTATTCATTCAGCAGCAGTGGCGAGTTTTCCGACCACAAGGACAAGTTCAGCTGCTCGTCATGCAGCTGAAACAGTGCCTGTGGTGCAGCCATGACTGCCCCTGCTTCACAAGATGGACCAGCCATTTCGACTTCTGGCTGCGCTGACTTTGCTGCTTTGGCACTCAATTCAGCACCATGATGTGACAATCGAGGCGTGGTGGTCTGAAGCTGGCGTGCAGCTGAGGCTCGCGCTCTCGCTCGCCGCTTCTGAAGCACCACAGACAGCGCTGCAGCACCAGCAGCAAGTGCACCGATGCCAATGAGCAGCCCGGCCATCTGGCGCCACCCCATGGGGGGTGCACCATCTGCGGGGGGTAGGACCTGATCTGTGATCGAGTCATCCCAGAAGTCAGTGATGGAGTTGATGTCTGCTGACACAGGCAAGCCAGCAGCTGCCATCCTGGCATCAAACAGAGGGGTGCCCAAGGGGTCTGTGAGCACACCCATCAGAGCCTGCAAAGCAGAAGAAGGATTCATGCCAGCACAGTCAGATCGAATGTGCTGTCACTTGCCAAACATCATGTCACATGCTAGCTTGGTGACAGCACTTAGATAGTCCCATGCCATCATTGCAGACAGAGTACGAATTCAGCAAGCACAATATCACAAGGGCAACAGCAGTGACATTTGACACTGCAGTTCACAAGAGCCCATGTCCCTCTCACATGGCAGGGCCTAAGCCTCGGCAGCAGTGTAACCCTACACCAGCAATCATTGGGGTATGCCATGTACAATAGGCCAATCACGGCTAGATCATTTGACAATGCAGTGTTGAACGCTACATGACGATGGAACACCAAATGCAGTATCTGACAACTACAGTAAGGGACGAGTGACTTGCCAGTTCAACAATGATAGCATTGGCATCTTGTTGCACAAGCAGGGACACATCTGCGCTGCTGATGCTCTGTCCTGCTTCTGGGGAGGTTTGATCCACCGAAATGAGCCGCACAGAGAACACAGAGGGCAGCAGATCTGCAACTGTGGCTGACACTGCATTCTGCTTCTGAAGGGTGAAAGGGACAAGATTGGCGCCAGTCACCTGCAGATTTCATTTTAATGAAAAAAAGCAAAGGAAAAACCAAGATATACCTTTTTTAAACGCAGACATTCCGGAAAAGACATGGGCCTGCCGCTCTACAATTGTGCTGGAAAACACTGATGTGTTCCCCCCCTGGGATTGCAAACCAAAGGCAATCATGTTTGTTTGTTCAGGACACTGGTGTTCAAGCAGAGACATAGAGGGGAAAGCAAGAGGACATCTTTTCATAATGTTTGAGAGCACAGGACATCAACAAAGCATGACACATGTCCCTGCTTTTTGCATCAGCCTTTCCTTGTCTGACCCATATGGATTGTGCTTGAAGGTAACTTTGATGTGAGGCCGTTGCTTTGGTACGTTGCAAAACCCAATCCAACTGCCTGATTGTACCGTCTGCAGGCTCATTCAACCTTTCACTTGTTTTCCTTGGGTGAATGGGTGATAGTTGACGGTACAGCAAGCCTCTAGCATTGTGTCTAAAATAAACTCTAGCATTGTGTTTGGTGGACCATGTAATATTGAGCACATCTGGAATGCCTTGCAGCAGCCAAGAGGAACTGCACGTGATGTGCCTTGCAGCAGCCAAGAGGAACTACATGTGATATGCCTTGCAGCAGCCAGCAGGAACTGCATCTGGTCTGCCTTGCAGCAGCCAAGAGAAACTGCGTCTGAGCTGATGCAGTGCTCTCATGCAGTGCTCTCATGCCATGCATCAGTACAGGGCGCACCTTCAAGTTGACAAGGAAAGACTGGTACTCAGGTATGGGCATGTAACCCAGTGTGATTCTGGCCTCATAAGTCAAAGTGTATTGCCAAGATAACCAGCTGACCTGAAGCATCAACACTTTCTAGTGAGTCACCGCACTTGACTTACTGATATACAACAGGGACAGCAATCAATGTCAGTGTATGCTTTGCATTTAGACAGCTGATGATGATGATGATGATGATGATGATGATGATGATGATGATGATGATGATGATGATGATGATGATGATGAAGCTGTATGATTTGCTTGCAAACAGAAAGAATGAAGCCCCGGGTGAGTGTAGTGACATGGCAAGTTCTTGCTGAAGGCGTTGCTAGTAATCAGCCTGGCAAATCAAAGGTCCCTGGAATGACAAGCGTGCAGTCACAAGACTGCATGTGTACGAAATAGTGTAATCAATAACAAATCTCTTGTTGTTTGAGCGGTAGGAAGTGCAGGGGATGTCCGCAGCAATGGTCAAAGGCTGCAAAAGATGTAAACAGATGGAAGTGCAGTGAACAGCCTTGTCATTGGGTCACAGGCAGCACAAGACAGTCAGCACAAGACAGGCAGTGAAGGTATTTGGCATTTTGTCACAGGCAGCACAAGACAGGCAGTGAAAGTATTTGTCATTTGGTCACAGGCAGCACAAGAGAGGTAGCACAAGACAAGCGCAGCACAAGACATGCAGCACAAGAAACAGATGAAGTGTTTACCACATCGTAGCCTTCTGAGTTCATGATGTTTTTCAGGCGGTCATGGGTGGTCGCAGCCAAATAGCCCAACTCAGGGAACCAGGCTGTGTTGTCAATGCTGACATCAATCAAGACATCAACGCTGTTGAAGTCTGCCAGGACTTGGCTGGAGAAGTCATCTCCAGTCAAATCTGCCGCCGAAACTGCAGTACCAAACAATGGGTCAGCATCATACAGAGAAATCCTTGCTGCTGCAGGGAATGCATCCCAGCAGGGCACTAATTACAACAGAGGTACTGTCCATTGCACAGTCAGCATGAACATCAAGTCAGGATGTATAAAACCCAGATATTATCATGACGGATCATGACACCAGTGCATGGGCATTGCCTGAGCACAGTGACATGCAACAATCAGGTGCTGCAGCATGGCACTTCTGCAGAAACAGACTGACATTCAAAGGACGTCAAGAGAGCAAGCACTCACCTGCTTGTCCATCAAGCATTGTAGGAGCAGCTGTTGAGACTGCGAGGCTTTGAAGATGACCATAGAATGAGTAAGCTGAGTAGATGGTCTTGCACACCTCTGCTACTTTGTCAGTGAAGTCTGGTGTGTCAAGCTGATGCCCAATAACACGCCAATCCTCCCTGAACAGTTCCTTGGTGCGCCCATCTGGCAGTTCTCCCGGCAGAAGATATGGCGCAAAGTAGGGATTCCTGTCATTGTCATGGGCGTGTGATGACTCACTTTCGCCATGATGATATTGGAGCTCAACGGAGGAATGACAGGTGCAATTTGGCGCCAGAAGTAGTGCCAGGAGCACTACAACACGTAGCAGCTGCATTTTGCGCTGTGTCTGTGCTGCTGCTGTTATTGCAGTGCTTGGCAAGGGCGTACTGTTATTGGTTGCTGAAAGCTGTCGCTGTGAGCTGACCGTCGCAGCTGTTGGTGTTGCAGCTTTGCAGTTCTGTGTGCTGACCTTGCAATGCTTCACAGCAGATGATGTTATTTGCGAGAAGCTGCAAACAGCACCACTGCCAGATTTGAAGGTAAAGGAGGTAAATCTGCAAAGCAGTGAAATTGGGCTTGGAACGCTGGCTGATATGCTCATTGGACCACAAATTACTATCTGCTCGAAACTGTACCACTGACTGCTCGCTACACATCGACTGTACAAGGTCCCTAAGCTGGTAGAAAACTATCAGGGGGTTACTAACAGCTGGAAGGAGCTGCCTATACTCCAAGAGCATCAACAGCACAAGCAGCAATGGTGCAGTGTATGGCTGGTACCTCAATGCAATGTCGGCAGCTTATCATACTGCTGTCTTCGAAGCGATCTGGCCCAGCACTGTATCCGACCTTGGTGTTCGAGTGTTCCCGGTCTGGCTCGTCTCAGGTGCCGCAGACGGCATGCACTTTCAACCTTTCAGTAGTTGGGTAATGTACGTAAACGCAGCAGCCAGGGGGGCCCACAATGTATCGAGCCCCCTGTTGTCACGCGCTCACAGCTTTTGGCGTCGCTTTACCTACGCAGACGTTGCGCCGGAGAGCGCTATAGGTCACTGGAACCAATCAGAGCGGCAACTGGCTTGGTTGCACATCGTCGATTTACCTAAGCCAGCGCAACAGGGCGGCCCCAGTTGCAACTTCTCAAGGCTATACACCTGTTTATGCAACTCGTCGCAATGAGATGACTCATGAGATGCCTCGACGTCGCATGAGATGACTCATGACATGCAGGATTCAAATGGCTTCAGCAGATGATCCATAAATACCGAAGCCTAATCCTCTAGGCTGTACGAGCATTCACCTGTAAACGACGCAGACCTTAAGGGTGACGTGAGTGCAGGTACCTGCAGGAAACTTAATCAATGGTTGGTTTGATTGCTTCAACCCTATTGGCGTAAATAAAAAATACTTTCAACCTTTTGAGGAAATTACAGTTTCTTACAAAACATGGTGATCCAGTCACACTTTGCCAAAAAGTAAGAAGAAAAACACTTTTTATGACTCTGCTGCAGATGCTGCTGCCTGTGAATCTATTCGCCTCTCCTAGTGCTGTGGACGCTCTGCCCTGTGTACATGTCCAGTGCCTTCGAGCGTTTGGTCAAGCATGCCCATGCATCAATATTGCTGCTGGCCATGGGCACTGAATTCTCGGCGAAGTGCATGGTTCCCACTCCCGCTGCCCTGGTGATGTAATTGGCAACGGGCTGGCCTGCAGCTGCATGGCGGTGTACAGCCATCTGGAAATCCAAACCAGGTTGGAAAGCACCTAGTATCGATACTAGGAGATATCTCTGGTCAGGTGATCTTGCAGTGCCTGCCCTTTTTTGAGCTTGGAGTCCCAGTCACCACTGCAACCTACCTGTTCCCTTGATAGATTGGATCTCAGATACACTTTCCCAAGGATACACTAATTTGCAGAGCTTGGTAAAGTGCCTGGATCAACCTACCTGTTGACAACACCGCATGGGCGTTTGTGACAGGCCTGGGTGCATCCCGTCGCACAGGTCAATTGACCTTGCAAGGAGGTCAAGATATCCACGTGGACATGCTGACATTTAGCTCCGTGACAACATCGATATCGCTGTCTTGGGAATTTCATCGTTCGAATGACATAAAATGCCATCTCCTTGATATATCTCATGAGTCAGAAGCGAACCCGTAACGACAGGGGCGGAGCCCCTGCCTGTCCCCGCGGAGCAGTGCGGGACTGGTCAACCGCGCCTGGGACAGTTATTGTTCGGATGCAGCCCCATAACAAATTAGGGACCCTGTGACAGGGTGACCCTGGCTTCTGGCTGCACCCTTTATACCCTTGTGAAATCGCAAAGCATACATGGCCTATGAAAGGCAATCAAAGACACAATCATAAAACACGCAAACCTACTGGAAAATGACTGGTAGT